>Ga0208106_1000061_pt1 | contig 44740 bp, 40 predicted proteins | sample CryBogCBE25Jul08_FD_184577 | JGI IMG/M metagenome (GOLD analysis project Ga0208106, IMG submission 184577) | Freshwater microbial communities from Crystal Bog, Wisconsin, USA - CBE25Jul08 (SPAdes) | ecosystem: Environmental > Aquatic > Freshwater > Lake | place: Crystal Bog, Wisconsin, USA...
CTTTAGAATTATTAATTTAAAAAGTGTGTTTCATAAAAAAGGCATCCTTTCAGATGCCTTGATTTTTCATGTATTCATGTTTTATAATCTTAATCCAACACCCAGCTGAATTTGCTGACTAGTCCATTTATCTTTTTGATCGATTTGATTGATATTTTTTAACCCAATATTATAACGACCATAAAGTCTGATTGTTTTTAAATTAATCTGCAATCCTGCAACCATTGAAAAGTCTCCATCAGAAAATGCTTTCTGCCCGTTCTGTAATAAATTCTGATTCTTGTTCATTAAAATACCAAATTGTGGCCCTGCTAATAGAGAAAACAATTCACCTAAATTATATCGAAGCAGTAAAGGAATAGATAAATAATTCAAGGATACATTTTGGTTGAGCATATTGGGATTGGTAAGTGTGGGATATATAGTTGAAAAACTACCACTAACCTGAGTAGAAGTTTGATTCCATAAAACTTCTGGCTGTAACCCAAACTTTTTAGTGAAATCGATTTCTGCAAATCCACCTAAATGATAGCCATAGGTAAAGGCACTATTAAATGATTGACCAGATACCTGGTTTAAGTTCAATCCACCTTTAATTCCCAATCTAAATCCACCTTGAGCATTTGTAACAATTGAAATTGTCAGAAACAATAAAGAGGCAAAAAATAATTTTTTCATAGTATTCAATTTGCCATACAGCCTCCAAAGCCGTGCCAATATTTAAAATGAAATGCAAAAAATGTGAATGATGTAAGTATAATCTATACAAATTCAATAACTGTAATTTCTGGCATAATACCCACTCTTCCTGGGTATCCAATAAAACCATAACCACGATTCACATATAATTTCTGCTTGCCATCTTCATATAAACCAGCCCACTGATGATACATCCATTGAACAGGGCTCCATTTAAAGTAAGGATTTTCCAAACCAAATTGCATACCATGAGTATGGCCAGCCAACATCAGATCTATATCGGAATATTTGGTTTTGATTTCTGCATCCCAATGACTAGGATCGTGGCTCATCAAAATTTTAAACGGAATATTTTCAGTTCCAGGATATGCTTCATGCATTTTTCCATATTTAGGGAAACGGCCCTTTGCACCCCAATTTTCAATTCCCAATAAAGCTATTTGTTCATCTGCTCGATTGAAAACCACATGTTCGTTCATCAATAATTTCCATCCCAAATTATGATGCACTTTTTTTAAGTCTTCTAAATTTTGCTTTTTCTCTTCCTGAGTAGGCCAGGCAACATAATCGCCGTAATCATGGTTACCCAACACACTAAACACGCCCATTGGGGCTTTAAGTCGACCAAATACATCCATATAATCCTGCATTTCAATAGCACGATCATTCACCAAATCACCAGTGAACAAAATTAAATCTGCATTTTCTTTCATTATCATATCAACTCCATGATTCACCGCAGTTTTATTTTGGAAGCTTCCGCTATGTATATCGCTTATATGAATCAGCTTCATTCCTTTAAAAGCTGCAGGAAGATTTTGATAAGCAAGTTTTACCCTTTTTATTTGGTAATTATATTTATTTGAAAAACCATATAGCAAAGTCCCAAATAAAGTTCCACCAATACCTAAACCAAGCCAACTTAAAAATAGTGATCTGGGAATACTATTACCTTCACTCATAAATTGAGCTCCTGCAGAAGGCAAAACTTTGCCCAACATAAAAACAGAACCCCTTCGTAAATCATCTACCAGAAAGAAAATAGCCCCGATTAATTTGGCAAAGAATAGTCCCAATAGAATCGCAAAAATATAATTGCGGAAAATTTTTGAAGTTTGAAGTGATTGTATATAAGGGAATGACATCAATAATAAGAGCGTCAACCCAGAAACTATCCAATATCCAACATGTATTACCAGTCTTGTTTTATCACTAGAACTTTGCGTAACTGTTTTTAATGCTTGATACACATAAAAGTCTAACAACAACATAACAACTGCAATAATCCACCACATGCCTGAATTTTTCATATTACTTCTGATCTTTTAAGGGTAGACGAACCACGAAGGGTTTTATTGTAGAAACTGTCCACCTTTTCGAATTAAACAAATTTTATATTTTAAAGCCTTATCTATCTATTCCCAAGCGAAACTAACAACTAACTGATATTATTGTTTTTAAATCTATGCTAAAGTGTATTTTTGGCTTATTATTGCCGGTAATAGGGAATGAATAGAAATTAGAATTAATCATACGATCTGCAAAAGCAGGTAAACGGAATAACTATGGCGAGAATCATTGGCGTTGCCAATCAGAAAGGCGGGGTAGGCAAAACAACTACTGCTATCAATGTAGCAGCCAGTCTGGCGGTTTTAGAATATAAAACTTTGCTTGTGGATGCAGACCCGCAAGCGAACAGCACTACAGGAGTTGGTTTTGATTTGCATAATATCACCAGTAGTTTATATGATTGTATGGTGAATAACACACTTGCATCAGACGTAATTTTGAAGAGTGATGTTCCTAATCTTGATTTACTTCCTTCACATATTGATTTGGTTGGGGCAGAGATTGAAATGATTAATTATCCGAATCGTGAAAATGTGATGAAAACAATATTAGATGTAGTCAGAGATAAATACGATTTTATCATTATCGATTGTTCTCCTTCATTAGGTCTTATTACTGTTAATTCTTTAGTAGCATCAGATAGTGTGATTGTTCCGGTTCAATGTGAGTTTTTTGCATTGGAGGGGTTAGGAAAATTATTAAATACCATTAAAATAGTTCAAAACAGGCTAAACCCTGATTTGAAAATTGAAGGTATTTTAATGACGATGTATGATGGACGTCTCCGCCTTTGCAATCAAGTGGTGAGTGAAGTTAGAAGGCATTTTGATGATATGGTATTCTCTACCATTATTCATAGAAACACCAGATTAAGTGAAGCGCCAAGTGTGGGTAAACCTGTTATTTTATATGATGCAGAAAGTAAGGGTACTGTGAATTATTTAAATCTTGCAAAAGAAGTTTTACAAAATAATGGCCTTACTAAAATGAGTAATGAAGAAAGAATCATTGAATAGTTCTTATTAATCATTAGAACTATTGTTACAAATTAGAATTGAAACATGAGCACACCGAAACAAAATAAAGATCTAATAGGAAAAGGACTTCGTTCCCTTTTGCAAAATATTGATGCAGATTTAAAAACTACAGAAGGTGGCCTTAAAACCAGAGTAGTGGAAGAAGTTACGGGTACTAACCGTTTGGCAATTACTGAAATTCTAATTAATCCAAAACAACCAAGACGCGATTTTGATGAAACATCGTTGAATGAACTGGCCGCATCTATTAAGCTGCATGATATTATTCAACCCTTAACTGTATCTAAATTAGCGAATGGCAAATTTCAACTGATTGCCGGAGAAAGAAGGTTTCGAGCCTCCAAAATTGCGGGGTTAAAAGATGTACCAGTTTATATTCGACAAGCGAATGATCAGCAATTATTGGAACTTGCCTTATTAGAAAATTTACAAAGGGAAAATCTAAATGCAGTGGAAGTGGCATTGAGCTATAAACGCATGATGGAAGAATTGGACTATACACAGGAGCAAGTTGCAGAGCGTATGGGTAAAGAAAGAAGTACAGTTACCAATTATATTCGTTTATTAAAATTGCCACCAGATATTCAATTGGCTGTGCGGAATGGCAGCATGAGCATGGGTCATGCCCGAGCATTGGTAAATATCGATACCATTGATAAACAACTTTTTGTTTTCAAAGAAATTCAAAGCAAGGGTTTGAGTGTTCGCCAGACAGAAGAGTTGGTTCGCAAAATGTATAAAGTTGAGAAAGGAGGTGCTGTTAAACCTTCTCTAAAGTCTGAACTTCCACCCACCTATAAGAAAATAGAAGATAATTTAGCCTCCCATTTTGGTACAAAAGTTAGAATGGCTCATAATAAAAAAGGCTATGGTAGCATTAGCATTGAATATTATTCTTTAGAAGAATTGAATAAAATTCTAGAAGCGATGAATATTACAGTCAGTTAATTGTTCATGAAATTTGTTCGCCCCATCTTAATGATTTTTTTGGTTACAGCATTGCTGAGTAAATCTCATGCCCAAAATAGCAAGACAATTTCAGCAGGTAATACTGTTGTGTCTGGTTCAACAGATAGTGTTAAAAAATCTACTCCAGATAGTCTTATAAAAAAACACAACCCAAGAAAAGCTACGAGGATGTCTGCAATATTGCCTGGATTAGGACAGGCATATAACAGAGAATATTGGAAAATCCCCCTTGTCTACGGTGCTTTGTCCATACCTGCAGGTCTCTTTGTTTATAATAATAATTGGTATAAAAAAACAAAATATGCTTACGAAGCAAAGTATAATGCAGAGTATAATAATGATACAACTGGGTTAGCAGCAATCGACCCACAATTGAAAGGTCTTACTTCGATATCACTTCAGAGTTATCGAAATTCATTTAGAAGAGATCGCGACTATTCTATACTTTTCTTTTTATTGGCATGGGGATTAAATGTTGTTGATGCCACTGTATTTGGTCATTTGAAAGATTTTGATGTGAGTAGTGACTTATCGATGAATGTGAAACCAAATTTCAATCCTACTACAAGATCGACTGGGCTAAGTCTCACATTTAGTCCTAAGAAACCCGAGCATAAGCTCTATGAAGTACGATAATAATTTATCAAATTTCAATTAGTTTTACAATCAACATCTAAACCACAAGTATGAATATAGCATTGATCGGATATGGCAAAATGGGGCAGGCTATTGAAAGCATCGCAATAGAAAAAGGACATCAAGTTGTTTTAAAAATTGATATTAATAACGCTTCTGAATTCAATAAAGAAAATATTTGTAACGCAGATGTAGCAATAGAATTCACAGGTCCTCATAGCGCATTAAATAATGTAATGAAATGTTTAGAAATGGGTATCCCCGTAGTTTGTGGTTCAACTGGATGGCTCGACAAATGGGAAGAAGCTAAAAATTATTGTAAAAATCAAGATGGTAGTTTACTGTATGCCAGTAATTATAGTATTGGCGTAAATCTGTTTTTTGAAATAAATAAATATGTGGCAGAACTAATGAGTAGTCACCCCGACTATAATGTATTAATGGAAGAAATCCATCATACCCAAAAAAAAGATGCACCAAGTGGAACTGCAATAACCTTAGCCGAGCAAGTATTAAGTTTCATCAAACAAAAAAAGCAATGGGTAAACGAGAATACCCATAACCATGAGGATCTTGAAATAATTTCAAAAAGAATTGATCCTGCACCTGGAACTCATATCATAAAATATACTTCGAGTGTTGATGATATTGAAATCATTCATACTGCTCATAATCGAGTAGGGTTTGCAGGTGGGGCAGTATTAGCGGCAGAATTCTTGTTTCAGAAAAAAGGGATCTTTTCTATGAAAGATGTTTTAGGCCTCTAACAAATCAGTATCATTTTGTTGATCTCATAATAGAATTTCTTTCAAATAGCTGGAAGTTATCAGTATTTGTACTTAAATTTAGTAGACTATAAGAAATTAGAATTCTAATTATAAGAATAAAATCCTACCTAGGTAAATTGTTATGTTATCCAAAAAGACTCAATACGCTTTCAAAGCATTAACTTATTTAGCTGAGCAGCAAAAAGATGTGCCCGTTTTAATTGCTGAAATATCTAAGAAGAAAAAAATTCCTTTAAAATTCTTAGAAAATATTCTATTAGAATTAAGGAAAGCCGGAATGCTAGAAAGTAAAAAAGGAAAAGGAGGTGGATATTTTTTAAAAAGCGATCCAGATAAAATTCCTCTTTCAAAAGTAATGCGATTGATCGAAGGTCCAATTGCACTTCTACCTTGTGTAAGTTTAAACTTCTACAAAAAATGTAAAGACTGTGACGAAAAGAAATGTGGACTTAACCATGTAATGATTGAGGTCCGTGATAATATGCTTCAAATACTTGAAAACAAAACAGTGGCTGATTTAATTTAAAAAATGTATGTATTATTATTCTCCTTTCTCTAAATTCTCTAACATATCAATTGTCATTCTATCTAAGTCGTAAGCAGGCTTCCATCCCCAATCTCTTGTTGCAACTGAATCATCAATACTTGCAGGCCAGCTATTGGCAATTTTTTGACGATAGTCAGGAATACAACTAAGTGAAAATTCTGGAATATGCTTTTTAATAGAAGCAGCGATTTCTTTTGGAGAAAAACTCATTCCAGAAATATTATAAGATGTACGAACAGAAATATTTTCAATAGGCGCATGCATTAATTCCATGGTGGCGCGAATGGCGTCAGGCATATACATCATGGGCAAATAAGTATCTTCCTGTAAAAAGCACTGATACTTTTTTTCAGACAATGCCTCACTATAAATTTCAACCGCATAATCCGTAGTTCCACCACCTGGCGCGGATTTGTAACTTATTAATCCTGGATAGCGAATACTTCGCACATCTACCCCATAACGTTGATGATAATAATTACACCAAAATTCACCTGCATATTTACTGATGCCATACACCGTTATCGGTTCAATAATGGTTTGTTGTGGACATAAATGTTTAGGAGAAGTTGGACCAAAAACGGCAATACTACTTGGCCAATATACTTTTTGCAATTTTTCTTCTCGAGCAATATCCAGAACGTTTAATAATCCTTGCATATTTAAATGCCAAGCTAGGTTTGGATTTTTTTCTCCGGTTGCTGAAAGGATTGCAGCCAGTAAATAAATCTGAGTAATGTTCTGGCGTATCACCTGCACATGTAACATTTCTTTATTCATCACATCAAGGCTTACATATGGACCAGATCCTTTTAATAATTCATTTTCTTCTCGAAGATCCGAGGCAACTACATTAGCGGCACCATAAATTTTCCGAAGAGCTAAGGTTAATTCAACACCAATTTGGCCAGATGCACCAATTACTAATATTTTTTCTTTTACCATTTTACCGTTTTAAAGGAGCTCAAAAATAGATAGTTTTCGGAAACTAACATCGGTTATCTTTTCTGTTTCTAAACAACTACTGTGCGATTTCACTAATTTTGTTTTTCAAACCGTTCTAGTATGATGCCAGATTTCTTAACTACCCTTTTTAAAAATCAACAATATAATCCTGATAACTTTTTTCTAATAGCCGGACCATGTGTTGTTGAGAGTGAAGAATTAGTGATGGAAATTGCTGATAAGGTTTCTGGAATTTGTAAGCGTTTAGATATTCCATATGTATTTAAAGCTTCCTACAGAAAAGCGAATAGAACGAGTGCTAATTCCTTTACTGGCATTGGTGATGACAATGGTTTATCGTTAATCAAAAAAGTGGGAGTTACTTATGGTTTACCCACTACTTCTGATATTCATGCACATGAGGAAGCAGCTATGGCAGCGGACTTTATTGATATTTTACAGATTCCTGCTTTTCTCTGCCGACAAACTGATTTATTAATCGCAGCTGCAGAAACCGGCAAGATCGTAAATGTGAAAAAAGGTCAATTCCTGAGTGGGCCTTCAATGAAATTCGCAGTAGATAAAATTAGAAAAGCCGGAAATCATCAAGTAATGCTAACTGAGCGAGGTAATACTTTTGGGTATACCGACCTTGTGGTTGATTATAGAAATATCCCATGGATGAAAGAACACGAGACACCTGTGATAATGGATTGTACCCATGCTTTGCAACAACCCAATCAATCTTCGGGAATAACTGGTGGTAATCCACAATTAATTGGAACAATCGCAAAAGCAGCCATCGCAACCGGCGCTGATGGACTTTTTATAGAAACCCATCCCAATCCATCCGAAGCTAAAAGTGATGGAGCAAATATGTTACGGTTAGATCTTTTGGAACCTTTGTTAGAGCAATTAGTAAAACTTCGTAAAGCAGTAATATAAAAATTACCAGTTTTTAATAGGATTTCTTTTACCCGCCATGATATAATTTTTGATATTAATCCAAAAGGCAAGTATCATATAAATCAGAATAGGCGAACCTAAGGTTAGGAAGGATATATATATAAACCACATTCTAATTTTAGCACTGGCAATGCCAAATTTTTCTCCAATAGCAGAACAAACCCCAAATGCTTGCATTTCTATGTTTTCTCTAATTTTTTGCATGTTGACCGTTTTTAGGTATTAGGGGGATGGAATTATCATAAAATTAGACAAATGAAATGAATAATTGTTTAAAACAGTTTTTCTCCTGAGACGGTTTTAACGTAAATTCGCGCACTGAAACTCCTAAAGGCATTAAAATTTAATCTCTCAAATCATAAATTTTTCAGACTATGGCTTTTGATATCGAAATGATCAAAAAACTGTACACAGAAATGCCAGCAAAAGTTAATGCTGCACGTACAGCTTTGGGCAGACCACTTACACTTTCAGAAAAAATATTGTTTGCCCATTTGCACGCAGATCAGCCATTGAGTGGATTTGAACGTGGTAAACATTATGTTGATTTTGCACCAGATCGTGTGGCAATGCAAGATGCTACTGCTCAAATGGCTTTATTACAATTTATGCAAGCAGGACGTCCAACAGTGGCTGTTCCTTCTACCGTTCATTGCGATCACTTGATAACTGCTAAGGTTGAAGCAAAACAGGATTTACAGGTTGCTAATGCAGAAAGTAAAGAAGTCTATGATTTCTTGGCTTCTGTTTCAAATAAATATGGCATTGGTTTCTGGAAGCCAGGTGCGGGTATCATTCACCAAGTTGTTCTTGAAAACTATGCTTTCCCTGGTGGGATGATGATAGGAACCGATTCTCATACGGTTAATGCAGGTGGATTAGGCATGATCGCTATTGGAGTTGGCGGTGCCGATGCTTGTGATGTAATGGCAGGTTTGCCATGGGAATTAAAATGGCCAAAACTGATCGGAATTAAATTAACCGGCAAATTAAGTGGATGGACAGCGCCAAAAGATGTGATTTTAAAAGTTGCGGGTATACTTACTGTAAAAGGTGGAACCGGTGCCATTGTGGAATATTTTGGAGAAGGTGCTACCAGCATGAGCTGTACAGGTAAAGGAACCATTTGTAATATGGGTGCCGAAATCGGTGCAACCACTTCTACTTTTGGATACGATGCGAGTATGAGTAGATATCTTACCGCAACTGGCAGAGCAGATATAGCTGAAGCTGCTGATGCAGTTAAAGATTATTTAACAGCTGATCCAGAAGTTTATGCCGATCCTGCTACCTATTTTGACGAAGTAATTGAATTGGATCTGAGTACCTTAGAACCACATTTGAATGGACCATTTACACCAGATTTAGCTACCCCAATATCTAAAATGAAAGAAGTAGCAGCTGCTAACGGCTGGCCTACAAAAGTGGAAGTGGGTTTAATTGGAAGTTGCACCAATTCTTCTTATGAAGATATTAGTCGGGCAGTTAGCTTAGCTAAACAATTGGAAGGAAAGGGATTGAAATTGGCTGCTGAATTTAAAATCACTCCGGGATCTGAACAAGTTCGTTATACCATCGCAAGAGACGGTTTCTTACAAGTATTTCAAAGTGTAGGTGCTGATGTATTTGCCAATGCATGCGGACCATGTATTGGCATGTGGGATCGTGTAGGTGCAGAAAAGAAAGAAAAAAATACCATCGTTCATAGCTTCAATAGAAATTTTGCAAAACGTGCCGATGGTAATCCAAATACTTATGCATTCGTTGCTTCACCGGAATTAGTAACTGCGTTGGCAATTGCTGGAGATTTAACTTTCAACCCAATTACAGATACACTTACTAACGATAAAGGTGAGCAAGTAAAATTAGACGAACCAACTGGATGGGAATTACCTGTTCGCGGTTTTGCTGTAGAAGATGCTGGCTATCAAGCCCCCGCAGCAGATGGAAGTAGTGTATCAGTAGCCGTTGATCCTGCTAGCAAACGTTTACAATTATTAGATCCTTTTGCAGCCTGGGATGGCCATGATCTAAAGAGTTTGAAATTATTGATCAAAGCAAAAGGAAAGTGTACAACCGACCATATTTCAATGGCTGGTCCATGGCTTAAATTCAGGGGTCACTTAGACAATATCAGTAACAATATGTTGATTGGCGCTGTAAACTTTTACAATGAAAAAACTGACAATATTAAAAACCAGTTAACTGGCGAATACGGTCCTGTTCCTGCAACACAGCGCGCTTATAAAGCTGCAGGCATTGGCAGTGTTGTTGTGGGTGATGAAAACTATGGCGAAGGTAGTAGCCGTGAACACGCAGCTATGGAACCTCGTCACTTAGGCGTACGTGTTGTTTTAACTAAATCATTTGCACGTATTCATGAAACTAACCTGAAGAAGCAAGGAATGTTAGCACTTACCTTTAATGACAAATCTGATTATGATAAAATACAAGAAGATGATAGCGTGGATGTAATTGGGTTAACCAGCTTTACACCAGGCAAAGCTTTAACATTGGTATTTCATCATGCTGATGGCAGCAGGGATTCAGTAGTTGCAAACCATACTTATAACCAGCAACAAATTGAATGGTTTAAAGCAGGTGCTGCACTGAATATTATTCGCAAACAAGTAGCTGGCGCCTAGTACCAGTTTTCTTAAAATAATATAAAAGCCCAAAAGAAAAATTCTTTTGGGCTTTTATATTAGAATCAGAAGTTAACATACTGCTTTAGCTTGGGCTAAAGCCTGATTATAACTTCCTTATAAAAAATCCTAGGCTGAAGCCTTGGATTAACAGCTTCTTAGAAATAATACTTCTTACTCCTCACTTCTCACTCCTCACTTCTCACATCTCACTTCTCACTCCTATCTATTCACTATTTTAACTAGCTTTAGTTATGAGAAAATTCAATCTTGCCTTACTGATGTTATGTATAATAACTTCAATTTTGGCTCAGGATAAACCTGCCTATATTTTATACAATGCAAAAGGAAAAAAAATATCATTTGGCAAAATGGTAGACAAGATATCGGGAAACGATATTATTTTATTTGGAGAATTACATAATAATGCAATCGCGCATTGGTTGCAGCTTGAGCTAGTAAAAGACGCAAAGGAAAAGAGAGGATTGGTATTAGGTGCAGAAATGTTTGAACAAGATAATCAAGAGGCATTAGACCAATATTTACATGGAGATATCGATCAAAAAGGGTTTGATACATTAGCCCGCTTATGGAAAAACTATCCAACAGATTATGCACCATTAGTAAACTTTGCAAAAGAAAATAAGATTGCATTTGCAGCAGATAATATTCCTAGGAGGTATGCTTCACTTGTTGCAAAGGGGGGCTTTAAAGCATTAGATTCTTTAAGTGCTAAAGAAAAATCATGGATTGCACCTTTGCCGATTGCTTATGATGCTGAATTACCAGGATATAAAAAAATGTTAACCATGATGGAAGGTCATGGTGGTGATAATCTTCCAAGAGCTCAAGCCATTAAAGATGCAACTATGGCTTATTTTATTTTTAAATATTATCAGCAGGGAAGCCTATTTATACATTTTAATGGATCCTATCATTCAGAAAATCATGAAGGAATCGTATGGTATTTGCAAAAAGCAAAACCTGAATTAAAAATTGCAACCATAACAACCGTTTCACAAAAAGATATAAAAAGGTTATTAGCAGAAAACAAAGGCAAAGCAGATTATATTATTTGTGTGGATGAAGACATGACAAATACTTATTAATAGAATCTTCCCATTGCTTTGCTTTCCACCACTATTTTTTTAATCTCTGATGGGTCTATAACACCTTGTTGTGCATACAAAACTTTTCCTCCTGGCTCTACTATAATTGTGTAGGGAATAGCACCCTGCCATCTTGGGTCAATCGCTTCAATTAATTGATAGATATCTTCTGAATTAAATAAGAAGTTGGTGCCTGAAGCTTGTTGCTTTTGCAAAAACTTTAAAACCCTAGGTTGCTTGGAAAAATTGTCTGCACTAATCGTAACCCATTCGAAATCCCGACTTCGATACATCCGATTAATCGTAACAAAATCAGGAAATTCTGAAACACAGGGTCCGCACCATGTAGCCCAAACGTTAATTACACGAAGCTTATCTGATTTATTTTTTATTAGATTTTTTATCCCATAAACACCAATAGTATCAATAGTTACAGGCTCTTTGGACCAATTAATTTTAGCCTGATCTATCCAATTACTTTTTTCAGCCCATTTTATAGAACAACCAAAAACTTTTGTAGTAGCAACAGTTGGCTGTTCGCCTTTCAATAATTGATCAAGAGCATCTCTTGTATCAAAATGATTGGGCTTTCCTCCTGGCTTTTCCAAATCATCTATTCTTCCAGAAAATCTCAGAATCCTTTCTTGATCAAAAATAAAAACATGTGGAGTTGCTTGCGGTCCATATGCAATAGAGGTAGCCTGAGTAGCACCATCAAATAAATAAGGAAAATTAAAGCCTTTTGTCCTGGCCCTTTCTTTCATGTCTTGAAAACTATCCCCTAAATCAGTATAATTTAACTCATCTAAACGAATCGATTTAGGATCATTTGGCATGATGGCAATTACTGCTACATTTTTTTTTGTGTACTCTTTAGTTAATTCAATAATTCTATTTTCATAGGCTTGTGCAGTTGGGCAATGATTACAGGTAAAGACGACTACTAATAATTTAGCAGAAGCAAATGAAGCAAGATTGTATTTTTTCCCATCAACTCCGGGGAGATTAAAATCAGGTGCTTTAGCACCAATAGCTAATGAAGGATGATGGTCATCGTTTAATGGGGCAGCAACTAAAATAAAACTGTTAAATAAAGTCAATGCAAAAAAAGCAAAAAAGATTTTTATCATTCTACCTATTTGAACATAAAAGTTAGCAATTTTTTTTCACTCGATAATTATTGTTATGGGTAGAAATTAATGTTGAGTTCATATTGGTTTGATATGTTTGAATAAAAATGCGAATAAGCTTCTTTTTCCTATTCATAGTTTTTAATTTTTCTACACAAGCGCAACAAAAACTGGCTTCAATCCCATTAAGCAATAATAAATTTATAGTGGTATCTCATAGAGGCAATCATGTTGATGTACCAGAAAATACCATAAAATCATATGAAAATGCAATAGCAATTGGTGCAGACTATATTGAGATTGATTTGAGAACAACAAAAGATAGTCAGTTAGTGATTATGCATGATGGCAGTATTGATAGAATGACTAATGGTAAGGGGAAAGTAAAAGACCTAACACTATCTGAAATAATGACTTATCAAGTAGAAGAAAAAACAAAACCTGAATGGGGAAAATTTAACATCCCGCAATTCGAAGAAGTTTTGAAATTGGTCAAAAACAAAATTAATATTTATCTAGATTTTAAAGAAGCGGATGTTTTAAAGACCTATCAAATGTTATTAAAATATGGTGTAGAGAAACAAGTAATTGTTTATATCAACTACCCACTTCAGGCAAAAAAATGGATGCAGGTGGCTCCTCAAATCCCATTAATAGTAAGTTTCCCAGATAATATCAGAGATAGTTCTTCTATGGCAAATTTTTTAAATAAATATCCGGTTGCCGTGTTGGATGGTTCTTATAAAGAATATAATGCGAGTATGGTTCGCGCATCGCATCAGAATTTCACAATGGTATGGCCAGATATTCAACATCCCAGAGAGGCCGAATTTTGGGAAGAAGCCATTAAACTAGGGGTGGATGGATTACAAACTGACCATCCGGAAGCATTAATAAATTTTCTTAAAAATAAAGGAATCAGGTAAGCTTTCTAAAGCTAAAAGGGAGTAATTTTAAGGATTACTTACTCTAATTATTGCCATGTACCAAATTCTATTGAGCGCGGTTGCAACTGCATTATTGGCTTTGCAACCTTCTGTAAATCCTCAAAAAAAAACGAGTTCTGATCCCATTAAAAAAAAGGAAGCTAAAGTTACCGTTTACACAACTGCCGAAAATAGCAACTTACGATTAACACAAACAGCAGTTCTGAATTTTAGTCCCTATGGACAACCTTTTGAAACAGAACCAGCAGTATTCGTAGATCCCAATAAAAAATTTCAAACCTTTGTAGGGGTTGGTGGGGCTTTAACCGATGCATCTGCTGAAGTGTTTGCTAAGCTTCCGAAAAACAAGCAGCAGGAATTACTTGAAAAATATTATGATGTAAATAAGGGTATTGGATTTTCTTTAGCAAGAACTAATATTCACAGCTGCGACTTTTCGAGCGATAGTTATACTTATGTGAAAGAAAACGATACAGAATTAAAATCATTTAGTGTTTCACATGATCAGCAATATCGCATTCCTTTAATTAAGCAAGCCATTGCAGCAGCAGGCGGCAAGTTGCCTATGTTTGTTAGCCCCTGGAGTCCGCCAGGTTGGATGAAAGATAATAAAGACATGTTACATGGTGGAAAGTTATTGCCAGCCTATTATCAAAGCTGGGCAAATTACTATATCAAATTCATCAAAACCTATCAAGAAATTGGAATTCCTATTTGGGCATTAAGTGTTCAAAATGAACCAATGGCAAAACAAACCTGGGAATCATGCAATTATTCAGCAGAGGAAGAAACTAATTTCATCAAAAACTATTTGGGACCCACTCTAGTAAAATCTGGTTTGGGTGATAAAAAATTGATTGCATGGGATCATAACCGTGATTTATTATACCAACGGGCAAGTGCTGTTTTGAATGATCCGGCTGCTGCTAAATACGTTTGGGGTATTGGGTTTCACTGGTATGAAAGTTGGACTGGTGGAGGTAATCTTTATGACAATGTGCGTCTAGTTAATGAGGCTTATCCCAATACCCATTTGATGTTTACTGAAGGTTGTGTCGAAAAATACGATGCAACAAGGGTTAAAGAATGGCGATATGGAGAAATTTATGGCAGAGCTATGATCAATGATTTTAATAATGGAACTGTTGCTTGGACCGATTGGAATATTTTATTAGATGCAAAAGGTGGACCAAACCATGTGGGCAACTTTTGTTTTGCACCTGTTCATGCAGATACAAAAACCGGCGAACTTACTTATTTGAATTCGTTTTATTATATCGGACACTTCTCGAAATTTATTCGCCCAGGTGCGAAACGTATTATTAGCTCTGCAAGCAGAGGTCAGATACTAACAACTGCATTTCAAAACACGAATGGATCTATTGTAGTAGTTGTTATGAATCCTAGCAACGATAATATACCCTATCATATGAGTATCGGCAACAAAGCGGTGGAAGTAACTAGTCTTCCACATTCAATTCAAACATTAGTAATCGAATAATTATTCAATCTATAAAATACCAATATCTGAAAGGATATTGGTATTTTTCTACACGATAAAAAATTAAGTTTTTGATTAAAAAATGCCCTTTTCATTCAACATTTTATTTAAGAATGAATTAAAAAAACTATTTTAAATTTCCATTTATCTGATTGCAAATTACCGTTTATGAAAATTCACTCTTTTATTTATTTATTTATTTTGCTACTATTAATTGAGTCTTGTAGTAAGGGTTCAGGATCTAATACCACTCCCCCGCCTGCATCTCTCCCAATTGCAACTATTAGTGATGTTAGTAATGAAAGAACTAGTGCAAATTCTCATTTTCAATTTAGTGTAACTATCGATAAAGTTAGTAGTTCAGCTATTACCATTGCATATACTACGGCTGATGGAACAGCAATTTCTAATACCGATTTCAAGCCTAGCGCAGGCACTCTAACAATACCTGCAAATTCAAATTCCGGAATTATTGATGTAGAAATCATAGGCGATAGTACCCGTAAAGCAAACCAATTATTTACTGTTCAACTTTCTAATCCTTCCAATTGTACCTTGGCCACTTCTAAAGGAACTGGTACCATTATCAATGAGAATTTATTGTATTTCCCAGTTGATAATCTAGGTTATACTACACCAACTACCTATCCTGGAATGAATCTGATGTGGAGTGATGAATTTAATAATAATGCCATTGATCAAAATACCTGGACATTTGAAACTGGTAATAATGGTTGGGGTAATTCAGAATTAGAAAATTATACATCGAGAACTCAAAACGCATTTGTATCAAAGGGCAACTTAATTATAGAAGCTCGTAAAGAGTCTTTAGCCGGCAGTAGTTATACATCTGCAAGGATGATTACTAAAGGTAAACAAACTTTTACCTATGGCAGAATTGATGTCCGTGCTAAGCTTCCAACCGGCAAGGGCTTATGGCCAGCAATTTGGATGTTAGGAAATAACATTGATCAGGCAGGTTGGCCAGCATGCGGAGAAATGGACATTATGGAATTAGTGGGCGATGTGCCGAATACTGTTCATGGAACATTGCATTGGGGTGCAACTCCAACCCTGCACCAATCCAAAACAAATTATTATGCTCTGAGTTCTGGAACCTTTGATCAGCAATTTCATGTGTATAGTTTAGTATGGATTAAAGATCAGGTTCAGATTTATGTGGATGATATTTTGTACAATACTGTTACCACTGCAAATACAGCGGGAAGTCTTTATCCATTTAATAATCCTTTCTTCTTTATTTTAAATGTAGCAGTAGGTGGTACTTGGCCGGGTTCGCCAGATGGCACTACTGTTTTTCCTCAAAGAATGGTTGTTGACTATGTTCGAGTATTTCAATAGGGTTTTGTTTTCTATTGAGTAGAATTTTACATTTACAAGAAACAGGAATTTATGCCAGCTATAAAAACAGCCATACTTTCGTTCGGAATGTCTGGAAGAGTATTCCATGCACCTTTTATAGCCCTTAATCCTGGGTTTGAATTAGCCGGTATCTGGGAAAGAACAAAGTCTGAATCGTTAGAATTTTATCCGGACATTAAAATTTATCGCTCCCTCGATGAAATATTGAATGACGAAAGTATCGAACTTGTCATTGTAAATACACCAACAAACACCCATTACGAATACAGTAAAAAAGTTTTGCTGGCAGGAAAACATGCCGTAGTTGAAAAAGCTTTTACAACTAGTATTGCGGAGGCTATTGAATTAGAAGAACTCGCAAGATCTGTCAATAAAAAAATATCTGTCTATCAAAATAGACGCTGGGATAGTGATTTTAAAACGGTTAGAAAAATTATTGAAGAAGGTTGGCTAGGAAATATTGTAGAAGCAGAAATTCATTATGATCGTTATAGAGTAGCCTTAAGTGCGAAATTGCATAAAGAAATTCCTGGTCCCGGTGCCGGAGTGCTAAATGACCTAGGACCCCATTTAGTAGATCAGGCAATTTGTCTTTTTGGAATGCCGCTTGCTGTTTATGCTGACATCCGAATTACCAGACCAAATTCTTTAGTAGACGATTACTTTGAATTGCTTTTAAACTATTCAGATAAAGTAGTGCGACTCAAAGCAAGCTGTCTGGTTCGAGAGCCATTCCCTTCTTATATTATACATGGCCTAAAAGGAAGCTTTCATAAATCTAGAACAGATGTTCAGGAAACTGCTTTGTTAGCAAATCAGAAACCAAACTTACCTAATTGGGGAGTGGAACCAATAGAAGAAAGAGGATATTTACACACAGAAAAAGATGGCAATATCATTCGAGAAAAAGTTCCTACTGAAATTGGTAATTATGGTACTTATTATGCATTAGTTGAAAAAGCAATTAGAGAAAATAAAGAAATGCCGGTGACTGCTCAAGAAGGTATTCAAGTAATGAAAATTATTGAAGCTGCTTTTAAAAGTAGTGAATTGAAAAAACAAATTTCATTAACTCAATAACTTCTATTTTATCATTTTTCATGCACCCCTTTATTGAACCCATATATCAAACTTTTCAAAAAAATGCAGATGCTACTAATGCTTCTGATATGAAAGCTTATATGCTCAATAAGTTTGAGTTCTTCGGCATTAAAACCCCATTACGTGACGAAATAGTAAAACCATATTTAAAAGATCATTCTTTAAAAAATTTCTCAGATTTAGATCAAGTGATTAAAGCGTTATGGGAATTACCAGAAAGAGAAATGCAATATTTTGCGATTGATACTTTTTTTTCGCACAAAAAATTATGGTCACAAAGTTCTATCAAACTCATTGAGTATTGTATTGTTCAAAAAAGTTGGTGGGATTCTGTTGATGGAATTGTAGGTGATTGGCTGGGTACTTATTTCAATCTTTTTTCAGAACAAACTTTTTTAATTACTTCTCAATGGAATAAGAGTAATAATATTTGGTTACAAAGAAGCAGTATTTTATTTCAAAAATCCTATAAAAAAAATACGGATACAGCATTATTAACCAGCTATATTTTACATCTCAAAGACAGTAAAGAATTTTTTATTAGAAAAGCTATCGGTTGGGCGTTAAGAGAATATTCTAAGACCAATCCTGAATGGGTCATTTCTTTTGTTGCCAATAATAAGTTATCCCCTCTCAGCGAAAAAGAGGCTTTAAAACGAGTATCTAACTAAAAAAAAATGCCTTCCACTAAGAAGGCATTAAGATATTCGTTGTAAAGAAAATTACATTTTTTTGGCGTCTTCTAAAAACTTAGCTAAACCGATATCAGTTAAAGGATGTTTCAATAATCCCAAAATTGAATCTAAAGGACAGGTGCAAACGTCGGCACCAGCTTCAGCACACTTAATAATGTGTAACGCATTTCTGATAGATGCAGCCAAGATCTCTGTTTTATAACCTTGAATATCAAATATCTGACGCATTTGCCTGATCAATTCTATACCATCCCAACCACTATCATCAATACGGCCAATAAAAGGTGATACATAAGTAGCTCCTGCTTTTGCAGCCAAAATTGCTTGACCAGCAGAAAAAATCAATGTACAATTTGTTCTAATGCCATTATCGCTAAACCATTTAATAGCTTTAATACCATCTTTAATCATCGGCACTTTCACCACAATATTCGGATGAATAGCAGCTAGTTTTTTACCTTCCGCTACCATTGAATCGAAATCAGTAGATAACACTTCTGCACTAATATCACCATCTACAATTTCACAAATCGCTTTATAGTGATCTGCTATAGCAGCTTCGCCCTTTACTCCTTCTTTAGCCATTAAAGAAGGATTAGTTGTAACCCCATCTAAAATACCTAATTCACTAGCTTCTTTAATCTGAGCTAAATTACCCGTGTCGATAAAAAATTTCATCTTCTTAATTTTAATATTTTGAAATGGAAAGATTTGTCAGTTTTAGGAGTATGAGCAAATAAAAGCTCTACAAAATCGTTTATTTTTCCCCTTTTGGGCTCGTGAATATCTTACACCTATTCACGAAAGAAAAAAAATGGCAGGCTACTCACATCGCACCGCTCAACCACCTATCCTTGCTGTATTCCTACCCTGGGGAGATTCAGCAGGAGCTGGTCGTGTAAGACCTGCCGCGGCAAAAGTAAGGTTTGAGCGTTAATTTTTCGATTTTTTTTAAATTATATCGATAAATAATTGCTCAACTATCGTCCAAACCTTGAATTCACAGAGGCTATGCCCACCAACTCATCATGCCTTCCATTAAGAGATCTATAATAAACTAATATGGAATACTCATTTTCAGTTTCCCAATAATTCCCTTCAGTTATTGAGACATCTGAAGGAGCATCAGGTTCTTTTTTATCTTTTGTTACATAGGCGTAACTATAATAGCCCTGTTTTAAGAATAAGTTTTTAATATACCCCCCCTCTGAAGACGAGAACTCCATTAATGAACTATCACTAATTTGATTGCCAGTTAATTCCCCAATTAGATGAACCGATTTGCCTTGTAGGGCTTGTTTGCCAGGAGGAATAAAACTAAAATGAACCCATGCATAATCAGTCTGCCACCACGGATTTACAGACTCAGTTGTATTAATTTCGGTATAACCGTTTCTATCTGCAAAATTGATATAGGCAAAATTATTCCTTGCCTGATCCGGCTTCAAATAAATCTTAAACGGTTCTTCTGTCCTATCTACCTTTGCAATTCGATCTGATTCAAAACGAAAGCTTTGCAAATCAGCCCATCGAAATTCTTTTCCAGCTTGAAACAAATAATCCATCTCTCCATTAAATTCGTAAATATTTTCTTTGATGAATATGGGTTGTTTATTTACAACGGCATCGTCCCATCTGTTGTTTTGAAGTACTACTACTTTTAGTTGCTGAGGACTCATCAAATTCAGTGCCCTTGCTTCTACAGAGAACTGCAATTTTTGATGTGAATGCGACAATTGATTATCAAAAGGAACTTGTATTTGAGCGCCAATCGAAACCTTTTTATCTACCACCAATATTCTTTTAGTAAACGCTAATTTTGAAGTGTCTCCATCTTTATACACTTTTAACAAATAGTTTCCACTTAAAATCGGAATTGAATTTCGTTCAGGTAACAATGCCTGATAGTGCACATATTTCATTGTGGTGATTGAAGCAACTCGATATTGATTAATCCGCACTTGATTAAATCCTTTTATAAAATCAAATGCATTCACATTTGCAGGAGTCCAATCAGAATTACACAATTCGTAGGAATAGAAATAATTTTGAGGATAGTCTACTAAATCATCGAAATGTAATTCTAACTGGTCTCCAGAATTTAAATGGATAATTGGCTGACTAAACTGGTTGTTTTCCTGAAATAACTTAACGGCATTAATGGAAGAAGAGTATAATCTATCTGGCAACCGCTGTGCCTGAGCAGTTAATAAGATTAACAATAAAAAAAGGGCAATCAATAACTTCATATCATAAAATAAAGCTTAAAATTACAACATTACTAAGAGCTATAAAAGCTTTTGCTGCATTCGAGGCGGCAATGTAGTTTTGAGTTACTAAAACCCATTTTTTGAGTCTTGCCTTTAATATCGCCAAAAAGATCGCATTCACTAAGCAAAAATCGTTTGCAAGATTTATTATCCGTCTCTCCATAGCCGCTACCGCCGTTAGCGTTATGTCGATGATCATTACTTTGGCATTTGTGAATGGATTCCAGCAGACTGTTTCCAGCAAGGTTTTTAGCTTTTGGGGGCATATTCGAGTACAAAAATTCGAACCTAATAAGTCGTTAGTAGCAGAAGAAACTCCCATTAAAAAAAACAAACAAGTTGAGGATATTATCAGACAGGAAACCGGTGTATTTCAATTACAAACTTTCGCTACAAAGTCGGCAATAATTGAAAAGAACAAAGAGATTGAAGGGGTTTTATTGAAGGGCATTGAACCGAATTATGATAGTTCACAACTTAAGCCCTTTATAAAAGAAGGGCATTGGTTACATTTCAATGATAGTACTTATAGTAAAGACATCATTGTTTCTGCACAGTTAGCCAAACAATTAAAATTAAAACTGTACGACACGATTCATATTTATTTTATTTCCAGCATTGATGGTAGTAGAAATTATAGAAAACTTTCTGTTTCAGCTATCTACAAAACAGGAATTGAAGAGTATGACAAACTCTTTGTCATTGGCGATCAACAGCTCATTCGCAAGATGGGAAATTGGGCCTCTGATGAAACTGGGGGTTATGAAATTTTCGTAATTGATTATCATCAAATGGATAGTATTTCTGCTCACTTGGCAGAAAAATTACCACCCGAATGGATGAGCAAAACGATAAGAGAAGTATATCCAAATATATTTGATTGGTTAAATATTCAAGATGTAAATCGGAATGTTATTTTTGTAGTGATGGCATTAGTAGCCATCATTAATTTAATTACCTGCTTATTGATTTTGATTTTAGAAAGAACAAGAATGGTAGGTATCCTAAAGGCTTTAGGGGCAAATGACTGGTTAATTCAAAAGTTATTTCTATATCATGCAAGTGTCATAACTATTGCAGGTATTGGTATTGGTTTTGTAGCAGGAATAGGAATTTGTTTTATTCAAAAATACTCTGGTCTCATTAAATTGGACGAGTCGTCTTATTATGTGTCAGAAGCTCCTATTTATATCATCTGGTGGCAAGTAATTGCAGTATGCATCAGCACTGCAGTTGTTTGTTATTTATCGCTTATCATTCCAACTTGGATCATCAAAAAAATTCAACCAACAAAAGCAATACAGTTCCGTTAATCGATGTTATTTTTCGCAGAGATGAGATAATAAAATGCCAGTAGCAACTGCCGCATTTAATGATTCTGCTTGTCCGATTCTTGGTATGGTTACTGCTTTAGTAATAAAAGGCAACGTTGTTTCTCTGATTCCTTTTGATTCATTACCTATTAGCAATATCCCTTCTTTTAAAGGGCTTATCTGATTAATAGATTGTCCCTTTAAAAGTGCCCCATAAATAGGCATATTAATTGATGAAAGTATTTCAGTCAGGTTGCGATACCAGCATTTTACCCGAATAAAACTTCCCATCGTACTTTGGATAACTTTAGGATTATAAAATTCTACCGTATCCTCGCTGGCAATAATTTGAGAAATACCAAACCAATCGGCAATTCTTATAATCGTTCCCAAATTGCCAGGATCTTGTAATCCATCAAGCACTATACTAACCTTATTTTTAAAAACTGGCTCACCCAAATCTGTTTTTTGACGGCACATTAGTAATACTTCATTCGGAGTTTGAAGGGTACTCATTTTGCCTAACTCAATTTCTGTAACAACGGTAGCCTCAACATCCACCTTATTTTCAGCCAGCCATTCTTCTGTTGCATACAACTTTTCAACCTGATAGTCGCTATTCAAAAGCTCCCTGGCAAGCTTGGGACCTTCCGCTAAAAACAGCCCTTCTTGTGCTCTTTGTTTTTTCTGGCACAAAGATTGAATATATTTGAGTTCATTTTTGCTTAACATAACATATGCGTTTCACCGGGGTTAAAGTTAATAGGTTTTTGTTTCTAATAGAGATCATCTCTTTATTACAATTGGTTTCTTGTTCAGAGGAACGCAGAACCAGTGTAAAAGATTACCCGTCTAATACCGCATTTATCTATTCAAATAAAGTGGTAGTGAATGGCGCCAGTTCTAAAGACGAAAAGAAAAGATTAGTGATGGATCTTGATAATTATTGGGATGATAGTCTAAAAGCAAGAAAAGAACAAAGAGTATTGTTCTGGTATCGCATCAAAAACCCACCTTCCTTTGATACAGTCAACGTAACCAGATCTAGAAACTTCATGACCGCCTATTTGAATTCACAGGGTTATTACTATTCGAATATTAAAGACAGTATCCGATTTGATACTTTAAACAATCAAATAAGAGTTCATGCATTGATGTATGTAACTCCAGGAAAAAATATCACGATTGATTCAATCGATTATCAATTAGATGATTCTAGTTTACAAGCCCTTACTTTTCAAAAAATGAAAAGTACACTTTTAAAAAAAGGGGATAATTATAGTAAACAAATCATGAATGATGAACTTGATAGATTAATCAAAATTTATCGCGACAAAGGCTATTATAAATTCACTAAGGAAGATATATATGCAGAAGTAGATAGTTCTGATATCAGTTTAATGAATATTACGTTGAGTCCTTATAAGCAAGCACAATTAATTGCAGCAACCGCGAGAAAACGGCTAGAAAATCCTCAATGGGATATTTCCATAAAAAAAAGACCCACTTACGATTCAAGCAAGCTTATACAATATTCGATAGGCAATATTTATTTTTACCCTGAAACAAAACTTAGTGACGTATCAGATAGTCTTCAGTTTGACAAAAGCTTTTCGGAAGAACAAATAGGCAATGTATGGATGCGTTATAAACAAGGAAAATTTAAATATAGCCCATTAAAAGAACACACATTTTTTGCTCATGGAGAAATCTACAATGAGTCGCTCTATTTTAAATCAATGAATACACTTGGTCAGGTTGGTGCTTGGCAACAAGTGGATGGCAAGATTGTACCAAGAGATAAAGACACACTTGATTTTTATTTTTTCCTGACTCCTACTTTAAAACAAAACTTTACAGTTGATTTGGAGGGAAGCAGAAATACTGGAGATATTGGCGCTGGAAATCTGTTCGGAATATCAACAAATTTGTCATACAGAAATAGAAATGTATGGAAGCAAGCCATTCAATCAGTTACAAATTTCAGAACCGGAGTGGAATTAAATTTGAATTTAGGAAGTAGTAATTCTGCAAGTAACCAATTAGCTCAAACATTTAATATCAGTGCCGGGCAAACTTTTGCATTTCCGAGGTTGATTCAGCCATTTAATCGATGGAAAGGTTTAAGAACATTAGATACTAAAAGAACATTACTTTCTATCAACGCCTCGTATGTTGACAGAAAAAATTATTATAAACTACATTCTATTGTAGGAAGCTGGGGTTATGAATGGAAAAAGGCTGAGAATACTTGGTTATTTAAACCTATCAATGTAGAACTCTATTCTTTAGATACGCTTCCTGGCTTGGATACCCTCTTTATGAAAAATCCATTCTTACGAAATTCATTTAATACAGGTAATATATTTAGTCAGAGTTTATCTTTTGTAAGAACATTTAATACTCCAAATGGGAAGAATCATTATCTCCGTTTGGGAGTGGAAGAAACGGGTTTATTGTTTGGTGCTATTCAACAATTGAAAGATAATATCTATCGATATATTAAATTAGAAGCAGAGTATAAACAAACAAAAAAATACCAGAAATCCATCTTAGCCTATCGAGCATTTGCTGGCTTTGGATATAATTATGGCACTTATCCCGGAAATAAGTCACCCTCGCTACCTTTCTTTAAACAGTTTTCGTTAGGTGGTCCTTATAGCATGCGTGCATGGGGATTAAGGCAATTAGGTTTAGGCAGTTCAACCACTTATGATAGTATTTCCACCAGCAGTTTCCGTGATCGATATGGAGATATGGCTTTAGAAGGAAACATTGAATATCGTTTCAATATTGCCACTATAGCAGGTGTTAAAATTGGGAGTGCGCTGTATTCAGATATCGGTAATATCTGGAATGTAAAAAAGATTCCTAACGATCCCTCTTCAGTATTTTCTTTATCAAATTTAGGCAAGGATCTTGCAATTGGGATGGGTACTGGTGTAAGAATCGACTTTACTTATTTTATGATCAGATTGGACTTTGCGTATAAAGTAAAAGACCCAGTGCGCATGGGCAATAACGGCTGGATGAGTATCAATAAATTTAATTGGACTGATGTTCGTCCTAACGGTTTACAAGTTCCAAATTTTGCATTACAATTGGGTATCGGCCTCCCCTTTTAATGATGCACGAAGTAGTTTAATTTCTTCTTCGAATTGCATGATTGTTTTTGCATCATCCACGTGAAAATCTCCAATGCGTGTTCTGCGCAAACTGCTCATATATCCACCAACTCCTAATTCTGCGCCAAAATCGTTGGCTAAGCTTCTTATATAAGTTCCGGTAGAACAAATTACTTTAAAATGCACAATAGGCAGATCAACTTTTACTATACTGAAAGATTGAATTGTAACAGGTCGTGCTTGTACTTCCACTGCAATACCTTTTCGTGCAGAAACATAAAGACGTTCCCCATTTTTTTTTATAGCCGAATGTTGAGGAGGATATTGCAATATATCCCCTTCAAATTTTTTAGTTGCATTTTGAATTATTTTTTCTGATAAATGATCTGTTGATTTAAAATTTTCAGGATCAGATTCCAGATCAAAAGTAGGTGTTGTAGCTCCCAGCGTTATTGTTCCAATATATTCTTTTTCCATCCCCATATACTCATTAATCTTCTTCGTGAATTTACCTGTGCAGATAATCAGAAGACCTGTAGCTAAAGGATCTAGCGTACCCGCATGCCCTACTTTTTTTACTTTAATTAGGCTTCTTATTTTATTGGAAGCATCAAAGGATGTCCATTCCATCGATTTATCAATCAGTACTAATTGTCCATCTAAAAAAGATTGTAATGTTTGCATATAAAAGTAAAAAATCAAAAGTCAAAATTAAAAACAAGAGCCGTCCAGAGCAATCCGGACGGCTTGGTAATTTATAAGTATTATATTAATAAGCTCTTGCGAACAATACTCTTTGTGTGGATGGATTACCAGTAAAAATACATTTCCCTTCTTCTAATGGATTGTTTAAAGGAATACAACGAATGGTTGCTTTTGCTAATTCTTTAATCTTATCTTCTGTTTCTGAAGTTCCGTCCCAATGGGCTGAAATAAAACCAGCCTTGGTATCTAAAAGATTTACAAACTCATCCCAGGTATCTGCATTTGTAATATGATCATCTCGATATGCAAGGGCTCTGTTGTAAATGTTTTGTTGAATTTCTTCTAACAATTGTTTGATGTATTGCTCAATACCTTCTAAGCTTACACTTTGCTTTTCTTTGGTATCTCTTCTTGCAACTTCTATAACATTGTTTTGCAAATCTCTTGCACCAATTGCCAAACGAACTGGTACACCTTTCAATTCATATTCTGCAAATTTCCATCCTGGGCGTTGATTATCGGAATCATCGTATTTAACAGAAATCCCCAAGTCTTTTAATCCTTTTACTATCGCATGTACTTTTTCATCCAGCTGCGCTTTTTGTTCTTCCCCTTTATAAATGGGTACAATTACCACTTGAATTGGCGCAATTCTCGGAGGCAAAATCAATCCATCATCATCGCTGTGAGCCATTACCAAAGCTCCAATTAATCTGGTACTTACACCCCAGCTTGTTGCCCAAACGTATTCCAATTTATTTTCTTTATCGCTGAATTTTACATCAAATGCTTTTGCAAAATTTTGACCTAAGAAATGGGAAGTCCCTGCTTGCAATGCCTTACCATCTTGCATCATAGCTTCTATGCAATAAGTTTCTTCAGCACCGGCAAACCTTTCATTAGGGGTTTTTATTCCCTTAATAACTGGTAAAGCCATCCAATTTTCTGCAAAATCAGCATACACATCCAACATTAATTTAGTTTCAATCATTGCTTCATCCTTGGTTGCATGGGCAGTATGACCTTCTTGCCATAAAAACTCAGCCGTACGTAAAAACAAACGAGTACGCATTTCCCAACGAACTACATTTGCCCACTGATTTACCAAAATAGGTAAATCGCGGTATGATTGAATCCAGCCTTTATAGGTATTCCAAATAATTGCTTCACTGGTAGGCCTTACTACAAGCTCTTCTTCCAGTTTTGCTTCGGGATCTACAATTAGTTTACCTGGGTTGTTTTCGTCCGACTTTAATCGGTAGTGTGTAACAACTGCACACTCTTTAGCAAAGCCCTCTGCATTTTTTTCCTCCGCCTCAAATAAACTTTTAGGAACAAACAAAGGGAAGTAGGCATTTTGATGCCCAGTGTCTTTGAACTTTCTGTCTAACACATCTCTCATGTTTTCCCAAAGTGCGTAACCATACGGTTTAATAACCATACATCCTCTAACAGCGCTATAATCAGCTAGTTGCCCCTTAATTACAAGGTCGTTATACCATTGCGAATAATCTTGTTCCCTAGTTGCAATTTCCTTACCCATTTTGTTTTAATATTTCTTTAACAAATAAACATTATTTATAACTTAACATGGCAGAGTATTTGACGTTATACATAGTATGCCTTAAGCATCGCAAATGTATGTAACTTCACATTATCTAACGTTCAAACCTATCACCATGAAAAACAGTTTACTTTTTACAGTGCTTGGAATGGGATTATTTGTTTCGAGTTGTAGTACTGCCTACAAGTCAGATCAGACACCGGATGATGTATATTTTTCCCCTGGAAAACCTGCGGTAGAGAAGGCTGCAATTGTGAAAGATCAGGCACAAATAGATCAATATGAAAATTATATAAGTAGTACAGACGAACAATTTCTTCGAATGAAAGTGAGTAATTACTATCGTTGGAATATGTTAGACGATTATAGTTATTGGAACGATAGCCGTTATGATTTTGGTTCTTTTAATTATTATAGCACTATGGGTTATAGTAATTATTATGGCTTAAACAATTGGAATTTAGGTTGGGGTACTGGATTTTATAAACCTATTTATAATTTAGGAAACCCATATTATACTTTAGTAAATTATTATAATCCAAAATCAACTGCTGGTACACTGAGCGAGAGCAGCATAACCGCATATAAAAATAAAACTTATTCAAATAGCAATAACTACCCTTTCAATAATTTAAAACCGGGCTATAACAACTCAAACTATACCGCTCCTAGTACAAATAGTTTCAGTAATCTAGTTAAAAAAGTATTTAGCAGTTCTACTGATTCCTATGATAGAACAATACGCACATTTGATAATACCAGAACTACAAGTAGCAATAATAGCAGCAGCAATTATTCTGCTCCAAGCAGCAGTGCGGGTGGTAATAGTGGTGGGGTGAAGAGTAGTGGAAGCAGTGCCAGCTCGGGACGTACCACCAGAAATTAAATTCATGGAGGTTTTCTAATGATCAGGAGTTAAGCACAGTTTTAACTTCTAATAATAAATTCATACCTCAAACTTACAATCATGAAAAAAAATTTACTCATCATATTTATATTTTCTGGCAGCTATTTATTTGCTCAAACACCTGATGATGCATTACGTACTGCATGGTTTACTCAAAATGGATCGGGAAGAAATACTGCAACAGGTGGCGTGATGGGATCTCTGGGCGGAGATATTACTGCCAACCACGTTAACCCAGCCGGACTGGGTTTATTTAAAACAAATGAGCTCGTATTATCTCCTGGATTTAATTTTAATAATAATAAGTTAGAGTATAGGGGTACCAATAATAGTGTACAAAAAAATAATTTCAATTACGGCACTTCAGGTGTAATACTCAGTTCTTCGAATAACAATAAACGTAAATGGACAAGTAGTGCTTTTGCTATTTCTGTAAATCAAGTTGCCAATTACAATAATCATATTCAATTTTCAGGTTATAATAATATGAGTTCTTTTTCTGAAAAATATTTAGAAGAATTAACTCGTGATAAAGCCGACACGAATGCAGCTTTAAGTAATTATATATTTGGTTCATCACTTGCTTTTCGTACTTATTTAATTGATACCCTCAGTGGCCCAGGAGGTTCTGTTGCTGGTTACCAAACTTTAGTTCCTATTTCCACTGGTGTGAATCAATCTTATGATGCAATCACTTCTGGTGGATATCATGAAATTGCATTAGGATTGGCTGGCAATATGGATGATAAAATGTATGTGGGAGGAAGTTTAGTAATTCCTGTTATTAATTATAATCGTGAATTAGTGTACGCTGAAAAAGATGCCACTAATAATCCCAATAATAATTTTAGCAGTTTCGAATATAAAGAATCATTGAGTTCCAGGGGTATTGGTGTGGGATTAAAATTGGGGATGATTTATAAACCCACTGATTACTGGAGAATCGGATTTGCATTTCATACACCACAAATAATGGGCTATAAAGATGAAGTGCGTTCATCGATGATTACCAATACTGAAAACTATGCTAAAACAATAAGTGAAACTAGTGATAACTTAAATAGTGGTAATCCTGGCAAAAGCGAATACAATTTAATAACCCCTTATCGCGCAATAATAAGTGCCAGCTATGTTTTCAGAGAGGTACAGGATACCAAAATGCAAAGAGCTTTCTTAAGCGCGGATCTTGAATTTGTCAACTATCGGGGTTCCAGATTCTCTGCTGTTGATAAAGCAAATCAAGCTCTAGTTAATTATTATTCATTATTGAATAATGAAATAAAAGATTATTATAAAGGCAATTTTAATTTCAGAATTGGCGGCGAGTTGAAATTTAATGTATGGATGATTCGATTGGGAGGTGGTTATTATGGAAGCCCCTATTCTGATGCTAATTTAAAGGCCAACAAAATAATTGCAAGTGGTGGCTTGGGATATAGAAACCATGGAATATTTATTGATCTTAGCTATGCACATGCGTTTCAGCAAGATGTACAATTTGCCTACCGCTTAAATGATAAGCCCAATACATTTGCCTCACAAACTGGAGCCAGAGGAACTATGATGATGACCTTTGGATTTAAATTTTAATATTAAAGTAGTTAACCCCAGCTTTTAAGTTTGGGGGGGGGGGATGAAAGAGAAGACATCGGTTTTTAGCCCTTAAGCTCTAAGAACCTCTAGTTAATGAGCTATCACTCTTTGGATAGATCTACGGTAAAGGCTAAAGCCCAAAATCATTAGGTACCCTCACCCCCTAAGCTAAAGCCAAGGGTTAACAGTATCTACCAGTTTTAGCCAATCTCACCCTTCCCTCTTCTCTCTTTATTCCTTAATCTTATCTCATTAATTCTTACTCATCACACTTCATTCCTATCTTTTATCTATTATCGCTCACTTTTCCCACACCAATTGTCCTTGCATCATACCAACTTATTTCCGGGTCTTTTTTGAACCAGGTCATTTGACGCTTAGCATACAGACGGGTATGTTGTTTAATTAATTCAATTGCCTTTGCAAGAGTTATCTTACCCTCCATATATTCGAAAATTTCTTGATAGCCTACGGTTTGTAAAGCATTATTGTTTCTATGATAAAACAACTGCTCTGCTTCTTTAATTAAGCCTTCTTTCAGCATAAGGTCTACCCGATCATTGATTCTCTGATTTAATAATTCTCGTGGCAATTCCAAACCAATCTTTACCATACGAAATGGTCTTATTTTTTTTTCTGATTTTCTAAATTGAGTTATAGAGATACCTGTTGTTCTTATCATTTCGAGTGCCCGCATCAATCGCTGAGGATTTCCCTGTTCTGCATTTTCCCAAAATACAGGATCCTTTTCAGCAATTTCATTTTGTAACCAAGGCAAACCCTTTATTGTATATTCCTGTATTATATTATCTCTGATAATAGGATCAATCTCTGGCATCGAATCCATCCCTTCGCAAAAAGCTTTAATGTATAAACCTGTTCCACCCACCATTACTGCAGTTTGATTTTTCGAAAGAAGAAAAGCTGCTTTTTGTAAAGCAAACTCTTCAAATATCCCTGCATTAATTTCATCATGTATAGAATGGCTATTTATAAAATGGTGGGGTACTTTTTTTAGTTCATCTAATGAAGGCTTTGCTACAGCAATTCCTAATTCAGAATAGCATTGTCTGGAGTCTGCCGATATAATTTCGGTTTGCAAATGCGCTGCTAATTCAATTGCAAATGCAGTTTTACCAACGGCTGTTGGTCCACAAACAATAAAAACAGTACCTATTTCTTTTTGCATACAATTGTTAATTACAAAAAAGACCAACCCTTTAAGAGATTGGTCTTCCAAAGATATACTTAACGATTATTTAGAATGCTTCTTCATCCTGACCTTCTTCGGATTCTGCTTCTTCATCTGGATCAGTTGCATCCAATTCGTCACCTTCTTCACCAAAGCCATCTGATGCTTCATTTAAATCATATTTTTCTTCAATGTCTGCAAACTTATCTCCCAATATACTTTTAGTACCATATTGTTGAGGACCGATTCCTTCAGTTCTTGTAGTAACCGGGTATTGCAATTTGCTATTCTCTTCTTTAGATACATTAATGAGTTCCACTAAAAAAGTCCAATTTTTTGCGAAATCATATATATATATAAATTTCTGATTGGTATCACGAATTTCACTGCCGATAATAGTTTCAGACATCAACAAAGGATCTACGGGATATTTTTTATCATATATCTCCAAACTAATTTCTCTACCACGCTGCCAATTATCGTTACTTCTATAATAGGTAGCCTGATGTTTATTATCAAACTCGAAAGATTTCAAAATGGCAAAATGAAGATCCTGAAAATTTTGAGTATGCTTAATAATCACATCTCTATAAACTGAATCGTCTTCTTCCAAATAAATCCTAAATTTTAAAACCGCCATTAATGATAGAATATTAATTAGTATAATTATTTCAATGCCCCTTTCAAGAAAGTACGCAAAATACGGAGTAAGTTTTTAGAAACGAAAGATTTTAGGGTTTATTCGGAACAGGTATGTTTAATTCGGCCGCTTTCTGTAACATAAAGCTAAATGCCGCATCATAATCGTTAGGTATGAACCCATCCAATATAGCCTCTCTTATTGCATCTTTAATTAACCCAACGTTTTTACCTGGGGTTAAACCAAAATAATCCATGATCATACTTCCGGTTATAGGTGGTTGCCAATTGCGCATCTGATCACTTTCCTCTACTTCTTTCATTCGCTGCTTTACCATTTCAAAGTTTTGCAGGTATCTTTTAACTTTAAATTTGTTTTTGCTGGTGATATCAGCAGAACATAACATCATCAAAGCTTCAATATCATCTCCAGCCTCAAATAACAATCTTCGTATTGCACTATCCGTAATATTTTCGTTCGTTAAACTAATAGGTCGCAAATGCAAGGCTACTAATTTTTGTACTAATTTCATTTTTTCATTCAAGGGCAATTTCAAACGCGCAAATATTTTTGGAACCATCCTTGCGCCAACTGTTTCATGGCCATGAAAAGTCCACCCATGACCTTCTTCAAATTGTTTTGTTGCAGGCTTACCAATATCATGCAACAAGGCTGCCCAACGCAACCACAAATCATCGGTGTGTTCACTGATGTTGTCAATTACTTGCAGGGTATGATAAAAATTATCTTTATGCCCTTTCCCATCAATATATTCAGCACCTTGCAAATCTACCATTTGGGGGAAAATGATTGACAGCAAGTCCGTTTTGTATAATAAATCCCATCCGATAGAGGGTTTATTACATAGCATGATTTTATTCAACTCATCAGTGATTCTTTCCTGTGATATAATTTTTATTCGATCTGCCTGAGCTTTTATAGCCTCCAATGTTTCCGGAATAATCGTAAAATCTAATTGACAGGCAAATCGAATAGCACGCATCATCCTAAGTGGATCATCACTAAAAGTCTGTTCTGGCAATAAAGGAGTTTTAATCAGCTTTTGGGCAATTGCTTCTAATCCATGAAAAGGATCGATCAATATGCCATAATCGGCTTTATTTAAACTAATAGCAAGCGCATTAATCGTAAAATCGCGACGATTTTGATCGTCTTCTAAGCTTCCCAGTTCAACTCGGGGTTTTCTGCTATCTGGCTGATAGCTTTCTTTTCTCGCGCCTACAAATTCAATTTCAAATTCGGGCAATTTTATCTGAGCTGTGCCAAAATTTTTGAAGTAGGCAACCGTTGGGCGGGGAACAAATAATTCAGCCACACGATGAGCCAGAGCGATGCCATCACCTAAACAAACAATGTCAGCGTCTTTGGAATTACGTCCGATAATCTTATCACGCACAAATCCCCCAATTAAATAAGTGGGTAACTGCAATTCATCTGCAGCTTGTGCAATTTTATGGAAAATGGCTTTTTCTATAGTGGAACATGGTATCTGCATCTGCTGCAAATGTAATAAGCTTTCTACTCTAAACACTCGGCAATGAGGCAAGTAACTGCTCATTACTAATTTTTAACGCACAATTAAAATGTGTTTCCGGACAAGCTTTTTTACCATGTATGCCGCATGGCCTGCAACTTAGTTGCTCTTGTATTTCAACAATTGTACGATCATTGGAAAGCGGTCCGTAGCCAAAAGCCGGTATAGTAGAACAATAAATTACAGTTACTGGGGCATTCATCGCGGATGCGAAATGCATGGGTGCTGAATCGTTCACATAATTCATTACTGCTTTTTCCATCAATGCAGCCGACTCTAAAAAATTTAATTTACCCGCCAAATTCATGATACTTCTGTTTGGAAATGCTTTGCTAATTTCATTGCATAATATAGCATCTGATGGAGCACCTATTAAATAGACCTGATAATTTTGGGGAAGCACATGTAAAAAGGCAATCCACTTAGCTATTGGAAATTGTTTAGTAAACCAAACTGATGTTGGGGCAATACAGATATATGGCTGATTGGTATAATTAGCAATTGCATTTTTATCATCAATTGATGGATATAATTTTGGCTTAGATGCAATTTTATGAGTTTCGTTTTCAATCAATTGAAAATTCCTTTCTACTTCATGCAAAGCAATATCGCCCTTACTAAAAATATGCTTTATCCGTTTTGTAAAAAGAGCGCTGAATGGGTTTTTATCAAATCCAATGGTCTGTTTAGCACCAGAGAATAAAGTTACTAAACCTGTTGCAGCAAAGCGTTGTACATTAATAACAAGATCGTATTTCCGTTCTCTGATTTGTTGAATAACTTTATAAAGATGTATGTATTTATGTTCCTTTTTATTCCATATTAAAACTTTATTCACAAATGGGTGGCCGTGTAATAAAGCTTCATTACCTTTTCGAACTAGCATATCAATTAAAGCTTCTGGGTATTGGATATGCAAATCTTCCAGTAAGCCTGTTACCAAAACTACATCCCCAATAAAAGCGGTTTGAATCACCAGGATTTTTTGCATCCTGTAAAATTACTCAATAAAAGTGTTGCTTACAATTAGTGTAATCATCACCATTATTCATACTCTAATTCATTGCAAAAAAATTCCCAGTCGAATAAAATAAAACTGGTTGAAATTTTATGTAACGTAAACAATGTTGCTCTGCTTTGTCTTCGTCTACGATTTAATTCAGTTGTTTGGATCGTTTTCTGCTCAATTCCTAATTTCAAAGTCGCCTGAAGAAAAGACCTCATTTTGTTTGTTGGCACGTCTAAAACTACCCTAGTCATATTATATATTGTTCTATTAAGTTGAGTAATATTTTCAATAAAAGCAAACTTTTAGTCACTTATTTTTAAGCTTTTTTTAATTAATCAATTTACTCATCGGATGAAAGAACAAAATTCCAGCACAATAGTTCGTAGTAGTTAATATGGAGGAGTTGCTCATATCTAAACTTTGAAACTTATGTTTGCAAAAAAATTGAGCATGTCATTACAAGCATTGATTCTGGAAGCATGGGATAATCGGGAACTTTTAAAAGACAGTAAGTATACTGATGCCATAAGATCTGTCATAGAAGAAGTAGATAAAGGTAGACTTAGAACTGCTGCACCAACTGATAATGGTTGGGTTGTAAACGAATGGGTTAAAAAAACCATTCTATTGTATTTTGGAATTCAACAAATGCAAACCTGGGAATTACCCCCTTTCGAATTTTATGATAAAATGTTGCTGAAGAGCAATTATAAAGAACTGGGAGTACGGGCTGTGCCCCATGCCGTTGCTCGTTATGGTGCTTATTTAGCCAAAAATGTAGTTTTAATGCCAAGTTATGTAAATATCGGCGCATACGTTGATGAAGGAACGATGGTTGATACTTGGGCAACTGTAGGCAGTTGCGCTCAAATTGGAAAAGGCGTTCACTTGAGTGGTGGCGTAGGAATAGGTGGTGTTTTGGAACCATTACAAGCAAGCCCTGTTATTATTGAAGACGGCTGTTTTATTGGAAGCAGAGCAATAGTTGTAGAAGGCGTTATTGTGGAAAGAGAAGCTGTATTAGGGGCAAATGTGGTTTTAACTAAGTCGACAAAAATTATTGATGTAAGCGGACCAGAACCCATCGAATACAAAGGAAGGGTACCAGCAAGAAGTGTAGTAATTCCAGGCACTTATCCAAAACAATTTCCAGCTGGCGAATTCCATGTTAACTGTGCATTGATTATTGGTACTCGGAAACCAAGTACAGATTTAAAAACAAGCTTGAACGATGCACTCCGTGAATTTAATGTGAGTGTATAAATAGTACTGGCAACAATATATGCAGCAAGGCAAAAAAGATACAGTATACCAAATTAGTTTAGCAGGATTTCTGATAACTATTTTGGGTGCTGTATTTTTTTCTACAAAAGCCATCTTTGTAAAACTAGCATTTAAATCAACTGGCATAGATGCTGTTACCCTGCTAACCTTACGCATGCTATTTTCTTTACCCTTTTATTTGGTAGCAGCATGGATAGGATCAAAAAAAGAATCAGCAGTTACTCTAACTCTCAGGCAATGGTTTTTTTTAATTTTATTAGGAACCTTTGGCTATTATTTGAGCAGCTTATTCGACTTTATTGGATTGCAATATGTATCTGCAGGATTAGAAAGATTAATACTATTCCTCTACCCTACTTTTTCAGTATTAATAAATACCTTCTTATATAAAACCAAACTTAATAAAACACAGGTTATTGCACTTGTATTAACTTATTTAGGGATTGGCATTGCCTATATCGGTGAAATGAAAATTGATACCAGTAATCCAAATTTTTATTTTGGTTCATTCATGATTTTTCTTTGTGCCATAACGTATAGCTTTTATTTGGTGGGTACCGGAAGAATGATTCCGAAAGTGGGCGTTACAAGATACACTGCCTATGCCATGCTAGCTGCTACTGTAGGCATTTTCATACATTTTCTAGTCACAAAAAATATTCAACAAATTCCTATCACCCCAACTTTAATTGGCTATAGTATAGCATTGGCAATTATTGCTACGGTACTTCCTTCATTTATGATGAGTAATGGTATGAAAAAGATTGGAAGTAATAACGTGTCCATCATCACTAGTATTGGCCCTGTATCAACCATTATTCAAGCACATTTTTTTCTTGGAGAACAGATTATTATCCCCCAAATTATAGGAACTGCTTTAGTAATAATTGGTGTACTACTAATTGGTTGGCAATCAAAGAATCAAGCGTCAGAAACCACTTAATATTCTTTTACCGAAGTTTTATTGCCACTTACCGAGCTTTACTAATCAATAACCTAAAAGTACTTTCCCTGCTTAATACACCGCTTTAGATTTGTGGAACAAAACCAAAACAATGGACAACAATCAAAACCCCATCAAATCAAAAAATCACAGCAATACCATTCTGGGATTAATCCTAATTGTAGTAGGAGTTGCTTATGTACTAAAAACAATGAATTTCCCATTTCCAGAATGGATCTTCACATGGCCTACTTTAATAATTGTGGTTGGTATCTATTCAGGATTGAAACATAATTTTAGAAATAATGCATGGATTGTTTTGATAGGCATTGGTTTATTTTTTTTAGGTGAGAACTATTTTACGAGTATCCCTTTTTTAAATGATTTACCTACACAAAAATTGTTTGTACCCATTTTAATAATAGCAGCAGGCATTATATTTATACTTAAGCCCAATAGACGTGGATATACAAATGGAATAAGTGAAAAATTTGCAGATAAAAATTGGAAACGCGGTAGCAATTGGGACGCTTATGGAAGTACTTCAGGAATAGATAGCAACGACTATTTAGAAATCAATTCCATATTCAGTGGCGTACAAAGAACGATCCTTTCAAAAAATTTTCAGGGTGGAAAGATCTCTTGTGTTTTTGGAGGTGCCGAAATAGACCTTACCCAATCAGATATAAATGGCACTTGTATTTTAAGATTAGAAGCAGTTTTTGGAGGAATAAAATTAATTGTGCCCCCACACTGGCAAGTAATCAATGAACTTGATGGTGTTTTTCATGGAGTTGATGACAAGAGAAGAGCACCAGCAGGGGCTTATAACGATATCAATAAAACTCTTCTATTAAAAGGATCAGCCGTATTTGGTGGAATTGAAATAAGAAGTTACTAAATTCATTTTTCAAGTACCAGCTTTGAAAGAAAATGTTGATCAAAACAAAAACAAACTCCTACTCAGTATATCCTATACACTGGGTTGGAGTTTATTTTCATTAATCCAATTAAAGCTTCTTCAAGATTTAGGAATTCATACTTCCATTGCTTGGGTTGATTCATTAGTAAGCTCTATTTTATTAGCGCTATTCAGTTTTTTTATTATTAATAATATGCGCTATTATCTTCCAGGCAAGGAAAGATATTGGTACACATTTATTATAAGCTTAGCCATCAGTGGCCTGTGGTTATTGTTAGTACGCATAATTTTGTGGATCTGGTTTAGAGAAAACATTGCTTATCAGCAATTTTTGAGTCAGACTTCCAATATTCGTTATTTTATAAGTTTTCTTTTAATTGGTTGCATCACAATGGTTAGTCTTTTATGGTTTACACAAAAAGATGCCAATGAAATTAATGAAAGAGAATTAGAGACTATTCAACTTGCAAAAGATGCTGAGTTGTTTAAATTGAGGCAACAATTACAACCTCACTTTTTATTTAATAGTTTAAATAGTATCAGTGCTTTGGCTGGATCAAAACCCGAAAAAGCTCGATTCATGATTCAACAATTATCAGATTTTTTAAGAGGCACACTAAAAAATGAGGGGCAAGAGTTCATTCCATTACAAGAAGAAATCGATTATGTGCAATTGTACTTAGAAATTGAAAAAGTAAGATTTGGACATCGTTTAGATACAAACGTTTCGATTAGTGAAGAAGCAACAAAAATCAGTTTGCCTTCATTGATACTTCAACCTATTATAGAAAATGCTATCAAATTCGGATTATATGATACAACAGAATCAGTAACAATTAGTATTGATGTGCAAACATTTCCTCAAGGATTACGCATAATGATTACTAATCCATATGATGCCGATACTTCGATTGCAAATAAAGGAACCGGATTTGGACTTTCCAGCATTCGAAGGCGCTTATTTTTACTTTATGGCAGGAATGACTTAATTAAAACAACTGCTACAAAAACAACTTTTACCTGTACTTTAGAAATCCCTTCTTTAATATCATGAAAGTAATAATCATAGATGACGAACCTTTAGCAAGAAGTTTAGTTAAAGAATATTTAAACGATTTTCCAGAGCTAACATTAGTGCAAGAATGTGGTGATGGATTTGAAGGGCTAAAGGCTATTAATTTAAAACAACCCGATTTAATTTTTCTTGATATTCAAATGCCCAAGATTAATGGATTTGAATTATTAGAATTAATTGAAAATCCTCCCGCTGTTATTTTTACCACAGCATTTGAAGCATATGCTATCAAAGCTTTTGAAGCACATGCTATTGACTATCTTTTAAAGCCTTTTAGCAGAGAAAGATTTCATAAAGCAGTACAAAAATGGATGGAACAAAAAAGTGGTACCAATCAAAATAATTTACAATTATTGGATACCATTCATATTGGGAATGGCATTCAAAATCGTATTGTTTTAAAAGAAAATGGTCTGATCAAGATTATTCCTGTACAACAAGTTCAGTATTTAGAAGCGGCCGACGATTATGTAAAAATACATACTGCCGAAGGCGTTTTTTTGAAGAACAAAACCATGCAATATTTCGAAACACATCTAAGTGAAGTAGATTTCGCCCGTATCCATCGCTCCTACCTCGTAAAAATCCAACTCATTAGCAAGCTAGAACCTTATGAAAAAGACAGCTATTTGGCCATACTTAGTACAGGCCAGAAATTACCTGTAAGCAAGTCGGGCTATTCAAAATTAAAGGCTGTTTTAGGGCTTTAAAAAAAAGCTGACCTTTATCATTGGAAGTTTGATGTCAATTGAGCTATTATGCAGTTCAAACTTTTTCTATAATGGCAAATAACAGTTACAATATTGAGGGTTTAACCGATTATCAAGTTATCGAAGCCAGGGAGAAATTTGGCCATAATACACTTGAATACAAAAAAGGAAATGGGTTCATTGATGCCTTAAAGAGCTTGGCAAAAGAACCGATGGTAGTTCTTCTTTTAGCTGCTTCTATCATATATTTTGTTAGTGGAAAAACAGGTGATGGTATTTTTTTGTCTTGCGCCATTGTTTTGGTTGCAGCTATTTCTTTGTATCAGGATACAAGAAGCAGAAATGCGTTAGAAAAATTAAAAAACTTTTCTGAACCCAGTGCAAAAGTTATTCGCAATGGAGTATTGACTGAAATAAAAAGTGAAGAATTAGTAGTAGGTGATTGTCTAATGGTGGAAGAGGGCTCTACTATTGCTGCAGATGGTTTAATTGTGAGGTCAAATGACTTTTCAGTTAATGAATCTATTCTTACCGGTGAATCATTTTCAGTTTATAAAGATGCTACTAAAGAAGATCCATATATCTATCGCGGTACCAGTGTTGCAGGCGGATTAGCTATAGCAACAGTTACAGCTACTGGAAATGATACAAAGCTTGGCAAAATTGGAAAAAGTTTAGAAAGTATCACAGAAGAAAAAACTCCGTTAGAACAACAGATCTTCCATTTTGTAAAAAAGATGGTTATCCTGGGGGCCATAGTTTTTCTGATTGTATGGTTCATTAATTACGTACACTCAAAAAATTTACTCGATAGTTTACTTAAAGCACTCACACTTGCGATGAGTATATTACCAGAGGAAATACCGGTTGCACTTGCTACGTTTATGGCATTAGGTGCCTGGCGTTTAATGCAAATGGGAATCATTGTGAAACAAACAAAAACGGTAGAAACGCTAGGCAGTGCTACTGTAATATGTACCGACAAAACAGGAACTCTTACAGAAAATAAAATGAGCCTGTCTAAGTTATTTGCTTTGCATGATGGAAATATAAGCAACATCAGTCAGCAATTAAATCATTATGAAAAAGAATTAATCAAAACTGCCATGTGGGCAAGTGAGCCGATACCTTTCGACCCAATGGAAATTGCTATACATGAGTGTTACCTCATTCAATCCGAAAAAGATGAGAGAGAAGAATACCATATGATTTATGAATATCCATTGAGTGGTAAGCCACCAATGATGACCCATCTTTTTGAAAATAAAAATGGACAAAGAATTATTGCAGCCAAAGGAGCACCAGAGGCCATTATGAATGTTTCAAAATTAGATCAAACTCAAATTAATGAAATACAAAAAGCTATTGACCAATTCACCAAAGATGGGTATAGAGTATTATGTGTGGCAGATACTTCACATAAAGGCATAGATTTCCCAAATACACAACAGGAATTTAAATTTGATTTTAAGGGTGCTCTTGCTTTTTATGATCCTCCCAAAAAAAATATCCACGAAGTTTTAACCCATTTTTATAAAGCGGGTATTGCTGTAAAAATAGTAACAGGTGATAATGCAGCCACTACAAGATCCATTGCAGAACAAGTGGGTTTTAAAGGTTACGACAAAACCATTACTGGTGATGAGTTAATGTTATTAAGTGATATAGAATTGGATAAAAGGGTCACCGAAATGCAAATATTTACAAGAATGTTTCCTGAAGCTAAATTAAGAATCATTAATGCACTAAAAAGAAATAACGAAATTGTTGCAATGACAGGTGATGGTGTAAATGACGGACCGGCATTAAAAGCTGCTCATATTGGAATTGCCATGGGCAGAAAAGGAACTGAGATTGCTAAGGAGGCTGCTTCCCTAATCCTCATTGAAGATGATCTTTCAAAAATGGTTGATGCTATAGCTATGGGAAGAAGGATTTATACCAACTTAAAGAAAGCTATACAATATATCATCTCCATTCATATACCTATTGTATTAACAGTATTTATGCCATTAGCACTTGGTTGGGTGTACCCCAATATTTTCAGTCCCGTGCATATCATTTTTCTCGAGTTAATAATGGGCCCAACTTGTTCTATCATTTATGAAAATGAACCCATGGAAAGAAACACCATGAACCAAAAGCCTCGTGCATTAAGCAACACATTCTTTAATTGGAAAGAATTAACTACCAGCATCATACAAGGACTTATGATTACAGCTGGAACATTGGCTTCATATCAATATGCTATTAATCAGCAACTTGATGAAGCAACCACTCGAACAATAGTTTTTACAGTATTGATTGTTGCAAACATTATTCTCACTTTAGTGAATAGATCCTTTTACTATTCTTTGATATCTACTTTAAAATATAAAAACAACCTGGTTGTTCTAATTATTCTGATCACGGTAGCTATAACAGGTGTATTAATTTTTGTACCACCACTGACTCGCTTTTTTGAATTCGCACAATTATCATATTATCAAATTCTTATTGCAGTTGGATTTGGAAGCAGCACTGTAATTTGGTATGAATTTGTTAAATGGGGCAAACGACTAAAAAAATCAACAAATTGATTAATCCGTTTTCTTTTTGATTAAACTGTTACATTGATCATCAAATAATTAAACTTTTTTTACTAAAAATAAGAAATAGGAAATTATTATTCCCTATATGATATTTTCTCCCTTATGAAACATTTACAGGATTCTCAAATATTACAGGCTTTAAATTTATCAAAGCATTCAATTGTATATATAATTAATATATCTAGTCATCAGGGTTATATTAGTCCTTCAGTCGAAAAATTATTAGGCCATCCTGCTGAAAATTATTACCAAGATGGATTTTGGGAATCATTAATTTATCCAGATGACAATGCAATTATAAAAGACTTTTTTACAAGAATAAATGAAATAACAGAGTTTGAAATAACCTTAAGAATGAAAAGGTTGGATGGAACTTATCAATATATCATCAATACTGGCACAATAAATAGAGAAGGGCAAGATTTAATTTCCATTATTGGAAATTTAGCCCCTTTAGATGAGCAAAAAAAGTATAAAAAAATAATAGATTTTAATAACAATTATATTGAAACTCTTTTTGATAATATTGGATTGATATTTTATGCCATTGATAAAGATTTTCGAATTATAGCAAAAAATAAATTATTCGATAAACTGGTTTGGAAAAGATTTGAAACTGTTTACAACATTGGGGATTCTATATTTTCATCAAAAATACCTTCCCAAATAATAAACACTTATAAAGAAGCCTATAATAAATGCATCAAAAATGGATTTTTTATACAAGATTTCACGCTGGAAGGGTCAGACTATAAAATCGCTTTTTCACCAATTGGAAGAAATAAACAGGTTGACGGAATTTCTGTTTTTCTCATTGATAAGAAAAACGAAAGAAATATTTCAAATATAACTTCATTTATTAAAAGCGCATTTGAAACAAATAAAATTGATACAAAAGATGTAATATATTCTCTAGACAAAGAATTTAAATTTATAGTTTTTAATGAACCTTATGCTAATGTGTATCACAGTTTCTTTAAAAAATATCCTGAAATAGGGCAACAAACTGAATTTATCAAAGGCGATTCCTCGATCAGTATTAATCTAGCTAATTGGTATAAAAAAGTATTGACAGGAGAACATATTGATACCGTTTTATACATTGGTGACCAAGTTATTCAGTTGAAAATATCTCCAATTTTCAATAATAACAATAATGAGATATCAGGTCTTACAACAATTGGCAAAGACATTACATTATTTAATGAATCACAAAAAAGGCTGATTGAAAGCGAAGAGAAATATAAATATGTAGTTGATCATGTAACTGATATCGTTTTTCAAACTAATCAAGAGGGTTCATGGACCTACTTAAATCGTTCTTGGGAAAATATTATGGAGTTTTCACTTGAGGAATCGATAGGATCATTGTTCTTCAAATATCTTCATCCGGATGATGTTGAAAAAAACCAAATTCTGTTTACTCCCCTGATTAATAAAGAAAAAAACTATTGCTCGCATGAAATAAGGTATATCACAAAATCAGGGAATATAAAATGGATTAGAGTTTTTGCAACGCTTTTACTAGATCGTGAAGGAAACATTACTGGAACCACTGGAACATTAACAGATATCTCAAAAGAAAAAGAAAATAGCTATCGCTACGAACTATTATCAAAAAATGTAAACGACCTGGTTTGCCTTTTAGAAACAGACGGGACTTTTTTGTATGTATCTCCATCTATTTCAAATTTGGTAGGTATTCCCAATAATGAATTGATCGGCAAAAATGTGAAACAATTTATTCATCCAGATGATATAGACTCTGTAATCAATTTTTCGAAATTCCAATATGAATCAAAAAATTTAGACAGCTACACTACCTATCGATTTAAAAATATGAACGAAGGTTATCATTGGATTGAAACAAACGCAAAAATATTTTATGATGATTTCTATGGCAGAAAGTTGATCAATGCATCTTCGAGAATTATAGATGAAAGAAAAATTCTTGAACAACAACTTCTTGCATCTCTTGAAAAGGAAAGGCAATTAAACCAATTGAAATCCAAGTTTGTTAGTATGGCTTCTCACGAGTTCAGAACACCGATGACGACAATTAAAACAAGTGCAGAGCTCGCTAATATTTATTTAGAAAATAATGAAGAAATTAATATTCAAAAAGCAAAGAAACATATCCAAACAATTGATGAAGAGATTGATAGACTTACTATATTAATCAACGATATTTTAATGTTAGGAAAAATCGAATCTGAATCATTTGAGCTAACAAAAAGCAAGTATGATATAAGTCAAACTATAAAAGACATTATCAAAAAACAGTGCGAATTGCAGGATTATAATAGGAAAATTAAATTTGAAGAAGAGGGGGTTGCAAAACTTATTGAATTTGACAGAATTTTCATGAATTTAATATTTGAAAATTTAATTTCGAATGCTTTCAAATATTCTAAAAATAAAAAAAGCCCGATAGTAAAGGTCATTCACCATACAGATAAAGTTGAAATATTTATTACAGACTTTGGCGTCGGAATCCCGGCAACAGAACAAGGACAAATGTTTAAATCTTTTTTTAGAGCATCTAATGTTCAAAATATAAAAGGAACTGGTATTGGATTAGTTTTGGTTCACTACTTTGTTGAATTGCATGGAGGTGAAGTAACATTTGAGAGCAAACAAAATATAGGAACCACTTTTAAGTTAGTTTTACCTCAGGATGTTTCAAAAAATAATTAGATCACTTAATTCAGCCATTTCTTTATGGCATCTAATAATTCTTTCGACTTAAAAGGTTTAAAAATATAGCCATCTGCCCCAAAGCTCATAGCAGTATTTAACTCATCTGTTTGAGCAAGAGCAGTTAGAAAAATAAATGGTGTTGATGCTATTTCAGATGAATTAATCGCTTTTAATACACCCATACCATCAATGAC
>Ga0208106_1000063_pt1 | contig 43916 bp, 45 predicted proteins | sample CryBogCBE25Jul08_FD_184577 | JGI IMG/M metagenome (GOLD analysis project Ga0208106, IMG submission 184577) | Freshwater microbial communities from Crystal Bog, Wisconsin, USA - CBE25Jul08 (SPAdes) | ecosystem: Environmental > Aquatic > Freshwater > Lake | place: Crystal Bog, Wisconsin, USA...
AGAGAAGACTTGCTCACGCGATTGGCTGCGCTTGCCGAAGACCCGCAGGCCCCGGTGAGCGTTGTAGTGACCCATCACATTGAGGAAATTCCCACCGGCACAACGCACGCCCTGTTACTGAGTGGCGGCGCTTCTATTGCACAAGGCGAGATAGCCTCGGTACTCACGAACGAAAACCTCTCGCGAGCTTACGGGCTTCCCATTTCGGTCACCCACGAAAGTGGCCGTTTCTTTGCTCGGGCCTCAACGACTCGACCGTAGTCGAAGGTCTTTTGCGTCGTGTCACTTTTCTTACAACTGACAGATGAGTGGCAGGCGGAACTTTCTCATCACCGCGCGGTGATTGACTCGATTGACGAACGATTGCATGATGAGGCCATTAATCCTGATAGGGCGAAGATTTTTAGGGCTTTGGAGCAACCGATGTCAACGTGCTCTGTTGTCATCGTCGGACAGGATCCGTACCCGAATGCCGAAGATGCCTGTGGTCTGGCATTCTCTCTGCCTGCTGGCCATCGAGGGAAAGTCCCGCCGACGCTGCGAAATATCCTTCAGGAACTTGAGGATGATGTCGGTTCGGCATCCGTCAAGAATGGAGATCTCACCCCATGGACCGATCAAGGCGTGGTTCTTCTTAATCGAATCCTCACGACCAAGTCAGGGGAGTCGCTCGCTCACAAGGATTGGGGATGGCAGAACGTGACCGATGCAATCGTCGCACGACTCGTCCGGAACAATTCAATTTTTATCTTGTGGGGTAATTTCGCGCGAGACCTTTCATCGGTTATTCCACAGTCGCAGCGAGTCGAATCTGTACATCCCAGCCCGCTCTCGGCATATCGGGGATTCTTTGGAAGTAGACCATTCTCAACAACGAATCAGCGCCTACGATCCGTAGGGCGAGACCCTATCAACTGGTAGTTGTTGGTACTCTGCGTCAATGTCTAATACGAGTGGCGTCAGCGGCTTCGTTGGCCTCGGCACACTTTTAAATGTGTCGACGATTGTCGTCGGATCGCTCTTGGGCTTGCTCGTCGGTAAGAAGTTCAAAGAGTCCACGAGAGACCTCATTACGACTTGCCTCGGCTTCACTACGCTTCTCGCGGCGGTCGATTCCATCCGTCACCTATGGGATACATCGTTCGCTTCATCCTTCCCGAAGGGATGGGCGCTGCTTCTCATTCTCGGCTCGCTTCTTGTGGGGGCTGTCGTTGGTTCGGCGCTTCGAATAGAAGAACGTGTCGAAGGCATTGGTGAAAGGCTCAAGCGCAGGTTCGACGAACACGGATCCTCACCATTCGTCGAAGGTTTCGCTTCCGCCTCGCTTCTCTTCGTGATTGGTCCGATGGCGATTCTTGGTTCAATCAGCGACGGAATGCATACCGGGATTCAGCAACTCGCCTTGAAGAGCGTCCTCGACGGAGTCACTTCAATAGCCTTTGCTTCGTCGTTGGGTTGGAGCGTCGCGCTCTCTGCCATTCCAGTCGGCATATACCAACTCGCGTGGACCGGAATTGGATTCGGGTTGGGGAACATACTGTCCGGCTATGAAGTCATGGCATTGACCGTGACGGGCGGGATGCTCCTTCTCGGTATATCACTCCGCCTGCTCAAGATTAAGGATGTAGCCGTAGGCAACCTTCTGCCAGCGCTTTTTCTTGCGCCGTTGTTCGCGCTGGCACTCCATCAATTTCTCTAGGTCAAACGGCTAGCAGTTCGCTTATTAAAACGACGTTGCGTCAATAACGAATCGATATTTTACGTCGCTGGCAATAGTGCGCTCGTACGCCTCATTGATGTAGTCGGCCTTAATGACCTCCACGTCGCTGACAATATCCTTTTCGCCACAAAAATCCAGCATCTCCTGGAGTTCATGCACGTCACCGATCATTGAACCCGCTAGCGAGCGGCGCTGGTTGAGGAGTGTGCCGGCGTTGATGGGGTAAGGCTTACCAGAGAGCCCAATCATGACCAGCGTTCCGTTGAGTTTCAAGAGTTTCAAATATGGATCGAGATCGATTTCAGCCGATACGGTGTTGAGAATTAAATCAAAGCCACCTTCAGTAGCCGCAAGGGCTCCTTCTTGGTGCGTGTCAACGAAATTGTCCGCTCCCATGGCAAGCGCATCAGGCTTCTTCTTCGCAGAGTGAGAGAAGACCGTTGTATGTGCTCCCAAAGCAACGGCGAATTTAGTTCCCATGTGGCCTAGGCCGCCTAATCCAATGACTCCAACTTTCTTGCCAGGACCAGCGCCCCAATGCTTCAGTGGGGAGTACAAAGTAATTCCTGCACACATCAGGGGCGCTACGCCGCTCATCTCCAAATTGGCGGGGATTTTCACCGCATAGCCTTCGTCAACGACGAATGTATTTGAGTATCCGCCCATCGCTACGGTCTTCTTGTCGCGCTCATATCCGTTATAGGTACCTGTCATGCCTTGTAGGCAATAGTGACTTGCACCGTTGAGGCAGTTGTAGCAGCTGCGGCATGAATCGATATAGACGCCAACGCCAATTCGATCGCCGACTTTAAACTTTGAGACCGTATTACCAATCGCGGTGACAATTCCTGCAATCTCGTGTCCCGGCACCATAGGGAATATTGATGGTCCCCACTCTTCGCGAGCCTGGTGGATATCGCTATGGCAAATTCCGGCGTATTGGATATCGAGAACTACATCAGATGGACCCGGGTCGCGACGCTCAAACGAGTATGGCGTCAGAGGCGCCTTGGCTGACATAGCTGCATAGCCTTTAGAAGCAGTACTCATCGATATATCCCGATTTCTCTCGTAGCTGGCGATTTAAATTTTTGGAAGTGAAAAGCGATATCTTAGGAGAAGTTGAAGGGTAGTGGCTCGGCCCGTCCTGCGCCTGATAAACGCGAGGTCACCCTCCGCATATGGTGGCGACGGCAGAGAACTTCGTATGCGACTTCGTCGTGTGTGTTGGTATCGCCGACTACAACCTGCTCGCCCTCGACAACCATTTCGCCGTTGACGGTTCGAGCATTGTGGGTAGCTCTCTCACCGCACCAGCAGAGTGCCTCAACCTGAAGAGTTTGAACGCGATCCGCGAGTTCTACCAGACGAGCAGAACCAGGGAAAAGTGAGGTTCGGAAGTCTGTGAGAATGCCGAAAGCGAATACATCAATGCCTAACCCATCAACAATTCGAGCGAGCTCTTCAATGTGGTGGGGCTGATAAAACTGGGCTTCATCGCAAATGATGAAATCGACTCGAGTTCCCTCAGAGAGTAACTCCACGACATATTTATGGATATCAAGTGCCGGCTCGACTTCGATGGCGTCGCTTTGAAGACCGAGTCGGGAAGATATCTGGCCACGACCAGCGCGATCTTGATTGGTAAACACGAGGCCGGTCCGGCCACGCGATCGGTGATTGTGTGCCGTTTGAAGGGCGAGGGTCGACTTACCGCTGTCCATAGTTCCGCAGTAATAAATGAGCTCAGCCACGGCCGTATCTTGTCATGAATGCGTGTCCGAACGGGGACTTGAACCCCGAATCCCTTTCGAGAACTAGCACCTCAAGCTAGCGCGTCTGCCAATTCCGCCACCCGGACGAGTGAAGGTAGAAGGATAGCATTCGGATATGAGCCACCAGACACAGGAATTTCCGGCCCTGCCCGATGACCCGATTATGCGGGCGGTTGAAGACGACTGCATCACGATGTGCCAAGAGATGATTCGAATCCCCAGCGTTAATTTTGGCGAGGGCAAGGGCGATGAGAAGGCGATGGCCGAATACGTTGCCGACCGGTTGCGCGAAGTCGGTATCGCCAGCGAATTAATCGTCACCGGCGAGAACAGAGTGAACGTGGTCGCAAAAATCGCTGGTTCGGATCAATCACGCCCCGGCTTGGTCGTTCACGGCCACATCGATGTCGTGCCCGCTAACCCTGATGACTGGTCAGTCGATCCGTTTGGTGGCGTTATCAAAGATGGATTCATTTGGGGGCGCGGCGCTGTCGACATGAAGGACATGGACGCGATGATCCTCGCCACCGTCCGACATTGGGCGCGGACTGGATACCAACCACCGCGAAACATATTGTTGGTTTTCTTTGCGGACGAAGAGGCCGGCAGCGTCTACGGTTCGCGTTGGCTAGTAAAAAATCGTCCGGAACTTTTCCACGGATATACGGAGGCGGTCTCCGAGGTCGGCGGATTCTCAGTCACCATCACTGGTGGACATCGTTTGTATCTGGTCGAAGGAGCCCAAAAGGGCATTCAGTGGATGAAGTTGACGGCGCACGGCGAAGCCGGTCATGGATCATTCATCAATCGAAATAATTCAATCACCCGTTTGACGCAAGCTATCGCAAAAATTGGTGAGTACGAATGGCCACAACGCGAAACAAAGACGGGAAAGCTCTTCTGGGGCAAAATCGCCGAACTCACTGGCGAAAAATATGACCCTTCAAACGTTCGTCCTCTGCTCAAGCACATTGGGGGAGCCGCGCGAATGCTGGGCGCCACTATTCAAAATACGGCCAATCCAACGATGCTCGAGGCGGGATACAAGGCGAACGTCATCCCTCAATCTGCATCGGCGGTAGTCGATGGCCGATTCCTCCCAGCATACGAGGACGAACTCGTGGAGACTATTAAGAAATTAGCGGGCGATGATATTGACGTCGAACTACTCGTTCGAGATATCGCCCTAGAAGTCGATTTCCATGGGCCGCTGGTCGACGCCATGACCTCGTCGATTACAGAGTTCGATCCAGCTGGAATTCCAGTTCCTTACCTGATGAGTGGCGGTACGGATAACAAGGCGCTTTCAGAACTCGGAATCGTTGGCTACGGCTTCAGTCCCGTACTGCTGCCACCTGACTTGGATTTCTTTGCCCTGTTCCACGGAGTGGATGAACGTATTCCCGTAGACGGACTTCGGTTCGGAGTGCGGGTTCTGAACCGCTTCTTACAAAACTCCTAGCTTTTAGGCAGATACCTCATCGAGCGCTGCGCGCACTTGATCCGGCAATTCAATTTCTTCCACCGTGAGGATCCCTCGCAATTGTGCTGCGGTTCGAGCGCCCACGATTGCACTGCTTACGCCATAACCGTCACGAACCCAGGCAAGCGCAACTTCGATAGGCGAATAGCCGAGTCCTTCACCAGCAACACAGACCGCGTCCACAATTCGACGACTCCGGGCATCAAGATATGGTTGAACGAACGCGCTGAAGTGCGGGCTCGCGCCTCTGGAATCAGAAGGTGTTCCGCCACGATATTTTCCAGTGAGCACACCGCGTCCCAGCGGCGACCAGGCAAGGAATCCAACGCCGAGTTCATCGCATGCGGGCATTACTTCTCGTTCCACATCGCGATTCAGTAAGGAATATTCACTCTGGATGGAGGCGATACCCGCCTTGCCAAAAATTGGATTCTGCAGAGTGGCCGCGCGGGCTAATTGCCAGGCGGCGAAGTTTGATAAACCTACGTAGCGGACGCGTCCACTCGACACAGCTATATCCAGCGCCGACAAAGTTTCCTCGAGCGGCACCGTGGGATCCCAAGCGTGAACCTGCCATAGGTCGAGGTAATCGCACTGCAATCGCGCCAATGACTTATCCAAATCGGCCAAGAGGGATGTCCGAGAATTGCTCACTACTCGAGAACCAGTGGCGAATGAGATGCCGGCCTTTGACGCAAGAATCACATCCTCTCGATTTACCAATGTACCGAGCAGGCCGCCGATCACTCGCTCCGAGTCACCATCACCATACACAGCCGCGGTATCAATCAGATTTCCGCCAGCATCGAGAAATGTTTTAAGTTGGTCGGCGGATTCGAGCTCGTCGGTGTCTCGACCCCAGGTCATCGTGCCGAGGCCTATTCGGGATACCTGGATTCCGGTGTTACCAAGCGAGCGCTTCTCCATAGTCGCGAATCTAGCAAGCTTTAGTTGAAAAAATCGGTAACCTCTCCTCGTGGCACATTCCCCAGCGAAATCCGCGGAAATCATTCTCGTGAGACATGCGGTTTCCACCGCTAACGAAAAAGGCATACTTGCGGGCCGCGATAACTCGGTTCATCTTTCCGACAAAGGGGAGCGGCAGGCCGAGCTACTCGCCGCGGCGCTCGCCACTCACGATATTTCGGCAATTTTCACGAGCCCGATTAAACGTTGTCGTGAAACTCTCGCGCCCTTCGTGAAAATCTATAAGAAGAAGGTTGTTGTCGAAAGTTTGCCCGGGGTTCAGGAGATGGATTATGGACGCTGGTCTGGCCGCAAACTCTCCATTTTGAGCAAGCTCCCGCTATGGCTCGCTATTCAACGAAAGCCCAGCACGGTTCGGTTTCCTGGCGGAGAGTCTTTCAACGAGATGTCTGCCCGCGCAGTAGAAGCAGTGCTCGAAGCCAGCCGTCCAGGCAAGACCATTCTGATATGCAGCCATGGCGATGTCATTAAATCGTTGGTTGCATCGGCTTTGGGATTACACCTCGATCAGTTCCAAAAAATAATTATCGATCCAGCATCCATCACGCGGCTTCGGTATTCGAACGGGGATTTCTCGGTTCTTTCCGTCAATGACACGCACCACTTAGCGCCCCTAACAAACGCTTCTGGAGCCAAAAAGAATCGTGGTCATCTTTTGGGTGGAGGATCGGGCCAATGAGCAGAATCGTCTACGAGCATTTACTTCCATCTCGCTTCATAGTCGGCACGGTTGGAAACCCAGGCGAACGAGCCTTCTTCCTGCAAGCCGTCTCTGATATTGGCATGACAACTATCGCGGTGGAAAAGACGCAAGTGGCTGCCTTGTCAGCCCGATTGCGCGAGATGATCGCGGAACTTCGTCGCAACAAGTTGGCGAGTTTGGACGAACTCTCATTAAGCGCCACAAAGGATTCGGGAACACTTGAGTTTCCGATCGAGGAGGATTTTCAAACCGGAGTCATCGGCATCACCTGGGACGAAGAGACTCAACGTGTCATCATTGAAGCGCAGGCGTTGACGGATGAGGCTGAGCAAGAGCTGCTCGATGACGACGATCTTGCACAAATCGAGAACGCTCCGGATCTGATGCGGGTCTATCTACGCATTAACCAGGTAAGAGGATTCTGCGAGCGCGCAGATGCCGTAGTGGCCAACGGACGACAACCCTGTCCTTTCTGCGGATTACCCATCGATCCATCGGGTCATTTATGCCCGCGCGCAAATGGCTATCGACGCTAATTCAGAGTCGTTGCTTGAGTTCCTGACCCATAGCGACTTGTCGGTAACGGGCCGGTTGGTGGACGCGTCTAATGCAACCCTCTTGTGTGAGCTGATTGGATCCGATCACTCTGATCACTCTGATCAAATGGCATCTGGCGAACCGACTCTGCAAGCCATCTATAAACCAATCGCCGGCGAGCGACCGTTATGGGATTTCCCGGACGGGCGATTGGCCTGGCGAGAACGTGCCGCCTACCTTCTCAGTTCTTTAGCGGGATTCAATATCGTCCCACCCACCGTGCTTCGCGATGGACCTTTCGGTGAGGGTGCGGTCCAACTCTGGATTGATTGTGATGAGTCGGTGGATATTGTCGAATACGGTCAAACGGAGAACTCCTATCTTCGTGCACTTGCACTCTTTGACGCAATCATTAACAACACGGATCGAAAGTTCGGACATCTGCTTCTGACATCCGAAGGGCAACTTTTTGGGTGCGATCACGGAGTGAGTTTTCATCAGGATCCCAAGCTCCGGACTGTGCTTTGGCAATTCTCGGGGGAGAAATTCACCGATCGTGAAGTTGCGCTATTGCATCGCACAACGGAATCGATCACTCATGAAGAATTCTCACATCTTCTGACCGGCGCAGAGATTGCAGCCACGTCGGAAAGAATCGCAACTTTGCTAGAAGAAGGAGAGTTCCCGTTTCCGTCAGGGGATTGGCCTGCGGTTCCGTGGCCGCCCTACTAAGCTTGGGATATGCGCACGTGGCCATCTGTTTATACGCCGCCCATAACTACCTCGCTTCCGCCACTGGTATTGGCTGCAAGTAGCGGATCGGGCTCTCTCTCGGAACACCACGATGTTCGAATGTACGTCTGCGGCATTACTCCTTACGATGCAACACATTTGGGGCACGCCGCCACCTATCTGACTTTCGACCTGGTTAACCGATATCTCCGCGCCCAGGGTAAGTCGGTAGCTTTCGTCGAAAACATCACCGATATCGATGACCCTCTCTTTGAGCGTGCGAACCGCGATCATCAAGATTGGCGCGAGCTCGGTCAATCACAAATCGATCTCTTCATCTCTGACATGGTGGCTCTTCACATATTGCCGCCGGATTCCTATATCGCCGTGACCGAAGTTATCGACCTTGTTATCGGAGCCATCGCGCAACTTCGCGACAAGGGTTTCTGTTACGAGGTGGAAGGCGACACCTACTTTGACATCTCATCCTTCCTCGATCGTCTTCCAATTTCGCGAGATGAGGCACTCCGGATATTTTCAGAGCGAGGGGGAGATCCAAAGCGAGTAGGCAAGCGAGATCCACTCGACCCGCTTCTTTGGCTAAAGAACCGACCAGGCGAGCCCGGCTGGGAAAGTCCGATGGGCTTTGGTCGTCCAGGTTGGCATATCGAATGTTCAGTGATTGCGCTCCGTTATCTTTTGGGTGAGGGCTTTCTTGCTCCATCAACGACGAGCTATTCGATTCAGTTGCAAGGCGGCGGAAGCGATTTAATATTCCCGCACCACTTTATGTCCGGCGCTCAGGCCGAGGCTCTAACCGACACTCCATTTGCTCAGCTGTATGTGCATTCTGGAATGGTTGGCTTGGATGGCGAAAAGATGAGCAAGAGCAAGGGCAACTTGGTCTTTGTCTCGAAACTACTACAAGCGGGCGAAGATGCGATGTGTATTCGTTATGCGCTCTTATTGCATCACTACGCTTCGGATCGAATGTGGACCAACGACATTCTCGTTCGGGCTAACCGCGAGGTAGCACTTATTCGCACGGCGCTAGCACGGGAAGAGGTCCCAAATACCGACTCTGTGATGGCTGAGATTGCTGCCGCTCTCGCCGACAACCTCGATACTCCTCGAGCTCTGGCGGCGCTCGTGACGTGGGCACATGAAGCCGTCAATCAATCTGAAGCCACCAATCATTTGGATAATTCACGCGGGAATGCAGGTGAGCTATCTCGCGCTGTTGATTCTTTGTTAGGGCTGGCCCTCTGAGGTAACCTTCGCTGTGCCGATTTCAAAACCACGTAATAACGCGCCGGCATCATCGCTGCGCCTGGCGCTCAATTCGCGTGTGGTTATCGCCGACGGCGCTATGGGAACGATGCTTCAAGCCCAAAATCCGTCGCTAGAAGATTTCCAGAACCACGAGGGCTGTAACGAGATTCTGAACGTCTCTCGTCCGGATATCGTCAAAGAAGTGCACCGTCGCTACTTAGAAGTTGGCGTAGATGCGATTGAGACGAACACCTTTGGTGCAAACTTCGCAAATCTCGCGGAATATGGAATTGAGGATCGCATCTACGAACTCGCCCATGCCGGCGGAGTCATTGCCTGTGAAGCGGCTCATGAATTCTCCACCCCGGATAAGCCTCGTTGGGTCTTGGGTTCACTTGGACCAGGAACAAAGCTGCCAACACTCGGACATACGGAATACCAAGTTTTGAAGTCCGCATATTTCACCGCCTCCCAAGGTCTTTTGGACGCCGGAGTCGATGCGTTATTGATCGAAACTACTCAGGATTTACTCCAAGCAAAAGCCGCCGTCAATGGAGCTCGGGAAGCGATTGATAAGTCGGAGCGGGATGTCGTTCTGATTGCACAAGTAACCGTAGAAACAACGGGAACGATGTTGCTCGGTTCCGAAATTGGTGCGGCACTGAACGCACTTGAACCACTCGACATCGATTTGATCGGCCTCAATTGTGCGACCGGTCCGGCTGAGATGTCAGAACATCTTCGGGTGCTCTCTAAGAATTCCCATGCCGCAATTTCGGTGATGCCCAACGCTGGACTTCCAGAATTGGGCCCAAACGGCGCTACCTACCCGCTCGGCCCGACCGAACTTGCAAATTACCTGTCCGAGTTCGTCGATTCATATGGGCTCACTTTGGTCGGTGGATGTTGTGGAACAACGCCGGATCATTTACGTGCCGTTGTCGACAAACTCGATCGCAAACCGCTTGTGGCTGCAAATCCTCGCCATGAGGCCGGCGCATCGTCGCTCTACCAATTCGTTCCGTTCCGTCAGGATTTAACGTATATGTCCATCGGTGAGCGAACGAACGCAAATGGTTCACGAGCGTTCCGTGACGCTCTACTCAACGACGACTGGCAGACGTGCATCGAAATCGCCCGCGATCAAATTCGCGACGGCGCCCATATGCTCGACCTCTCTGTCGATTACGTCGGCCGAGATGGTGTTCGAGATATGAAGGAACTTGCTTCGCGATTTGCAACATCTTCAACGCTCCCGATTGTTTTGGATTCCACCGAGCCCGCCGTGTTGAAAGCTGGTCTCGAGCATTTGGGCGGCCGAAGCGTTATCAACTCCGTTAATTATGAAGATGGCGACGGTCCAACTTCTCGATTCGCGCGGATTATGCCGCTGGTGAGAGAGCATGGCGCCGCTGTCGTAGCGCTGACTATTGATGAAGAAGGACAAGCACGAACCGCCGAATGGAAGTTACGAGTGGCCCGTCGTTTGATTCATGACCTAGTCGACAATTGGGGAATGGATGTCGGCGACATCCTGATTGACACGTTAACTTTCCCTATTGCGACCGGCCAAGAAGAGACTCGACGAGACGCAATCGAAACAATATCGGCGATTAAAACGCTCAAGGAAGAATTCCCTAGCGTTCAAACCACGTTGGGCGTGAGTAACGTATCTTTCGGTTTAAATCCGGCTGCTCGCATCGTTCTTAACTCGGTCTTTCTCGCCGAGGCGGTGAAGGTGGGATTGGATTCGGCGATTGTTCATCCCTCAAAGATCACGCCGATGGCTCGAATCGACGAGCGGCAACGAGAAGTGGCGCTCGATTTAGTCTACGACCGTCGAACCTTCGACGCCGATGGAAATACGATCTACGACCCACTTTCCACTTTCCTCGAACTCTTTGATGGCGTGGAAGTCGCGTCATCGAAGCTGACCCGCGCGGCAGAACTCGCGGCGCTTCCGTTGGCAGAGCGTCTCGAGCGGCGCATCATCGATGGCGAAAAGGTCGGGCTAGAGGCAGATCTTCAATCGGCGATTGATGAAGGCATGAAGCCTCTGGCCATTATTAATGATCACCTGCTGGCTGGCATGAAGGTCGTCGGAGAGCTCTTCGGCAAGGGCGAGATGCAACTGCCATTCGTTCTTCAATCAGCAGAGGTAATGAAGACCGCGGTCGCCTATCTTGAACCGCACATGGAGAAGAGCGACTCGGAGGGCAAGGGAACAATTCTCCTCGCAACAGTAAAGGGCGATGTCCACGATATCGGCAAAAACTTGGTCGACATCATCCTTTCCAACAACGGTTACACGACAGTGAACATCGGAATCAAGCAGACGGTTAATCAAATTATCGATGCAGCCGAGGCCTCCAACGTCGACGTGATCGGAATGTCAGGCTTACTCGTGAAGTCGACCGTCATTATGAAAGAGAATTTGGAAGAGTTAACTTCTCGAAAACTTAACAAGAAGTGGCCCATCATCCTCGGGGGAGCCGCACTCACTCGCTCGTTCGTTGAACAAGACCTTGCTGAACAGTTCGATGGAACGGTTCGCTATGCAAAGGACGCCTTCGAAGGTCTGCGTCTCATGGACACAATGATGGCAATTAAAAAGGGGGTTCCGGGTGCGGTGTTACCGGAGCTCAAGAAGCGCACTACTCCTAACACCAGACTTTTGCGCGGCCCAAATCTTGATACGACGCGTTCGGATGTAGCGTTAGATAATCCACTTCCACAACCTCCGTTCTATGGCTCGCGCATCGTTAAGGGCATCCCTCTGGCAGACTACTTGGGAATGTTGGATGAACGAGCCCTTTTTGTCGGGCAATGGGGATTGCAGGGCAGGCGCGGTGAGTACGAGGCGATGGTTGAAAATGAGGGTCGGCCTCGACTTCGTCAGCTGTTGAATGACGTTCAATCTAAGGGCTGGTTGAATGCAGCCGTCGTCTATGGCTATTTCCCGTGTTACGCCGACGGGAATGATCTAGTCATTCTGCATCACGATGGCGACGAGAAAGGCAAGGAGCGGACTCGCTTCACTTTCCCACGGCAATCGCGCGATCGACGGCTCTGCCTGAGTGACTTCTTCCGCTCTAAAGAGTCCGGCGAAATAGATACCGTCGCATTTCATATTGTGACCATGGGTCAGAGCGTTTCGGAGGCGACAGCGGAACTCTTTGCTGCCAACAATTATCGTGAGTATCTTGAACTTCATGGTCTCTCGGTCCAATTGACAGAGGCTCTCGCCGAACATTGGCATGCACGAGTCCGCGAAGAGCTGGGCTTCAACAGCGAGGATTCGAATGACATCGCTTCAATTCTCGATCAGGGTTATCGTGGCTCCAGGTATTCATTTGGCTATCCAGCCTGTCCGGATTTGGAACAACAAGTACAACTATGCGAACTTCTGGACCCGGACCGTATTGGCGTGAACCTCTCTGAAGAATTCCAGCTCCATCCCGAGCAATCAACATCTGCCATCATCGTGCATCACCCGGAGGCGAAGTACTTCAATGCAAATTAACCCCCCTGTCTCCTTTCAGGGGGTTCTCTTTGACATGGACGGCACTCTCATTGACTCAGAACCGTTGTGGCATCGCCACGAAGCCGAACTCATGGCTTCGTTCGATTACACATGGACTGACGAAGATCAGCAGTACTGCTTAGGCGGCCCACTAAGCAAGGTCGGGCAATATATGTACGACAAAGTGGGGAAGCGGGAGACACCCACGTACTTCACCGATGCGCTCATTCGACGAGTAGAGAACGACTTGCGCAATGGGGTTCTCTTTATGCCCGGCGCGTTGGAACTGGCAGAATTAGTGCATTCAGCAGGTATTCCTATTGCCTTGGTCTCTGCAAGTCCGCGTAACCTAATGGACGCGGCTCTCGACGGAGTCTCTCTTGCGTCGCGATTTGGACCCGAGCTCTTCGCGCTCAGTATTTCCGCTAATGATGTCACCAAAACAAAGCCTCACCCAGAGGGCTACATCAAAGCGGCTCGAGAATTGGGAATTGATATTTCGCAAACATTGATCCTCGAGGATTCGATGACCGGGATTCATTCGGCTACGGCAAGCGGGGGAAGAACAATCGCGATTCCACATTACATTGAGGTCACCGAGGCGTCGAACCTCCGTGTTATTCCCAGCCTGGAGAATCTCACTCTTTCTGATTTACAAGGCTTATTCGATAGCATGTCCGCGTGAATCAGGAAATCGATCGAAGTTTTGTGGCTGGCGATCGGGTCCAGCTCACCGATTCCAAGGGCAAAATGCACACCATCACTCTGGTTGCAGATAAAGAATGGCACACCCACAACGGTTGGTTAGTCCATAACGACGTGATCGGAAAGCCAGAAGGATCGGTGGTAGAGACCACTGGCGGTCTAAAGTTTCTCGCCTTTCGTCCGTTGTACGCTGATTACGTTCTTTCCATGCCGCGTGGTGCCACAATCGTTTATCCGAAGGATTCCGCGTTAATCGTTGGAATGGCTGATATTGCGCCAGGGCTACGAGTTCTTGAAGCGGGTGTCGGTTCTGGTGCGCTTGCAATTGCTCTTCTTAAGGCGCTCGGACCAGACGGCCACCTCACATCGTTTGAACGTCGCGAAGAATTCGCAGAGATTGCGACCCGAAACGTCGTCGACTATTTCCGTGGCAAGCCCGCCAATTGGGAGTTAAACGTTGGATCGGTCCAAGACGCTCACCATGGTCACAAATACGACCGGGTAATTCTGGACATGCTTGCGCCTTGGGATTGTGTCGAGATGGCTGCAACCGTTCTCGAACCTGGCGGCGTCTTTATGGCGTATGTCGCTACCACCACTCAACTTTCGCAAGTCGCTGAATCCATTAAATCATCGACGCAATTCACAGAGCCGGAAAGTTTTGAATCTATGGTGCGTGGGTGGCACCACGAGGGGCTAGCTGTTCGCCCTCAACATCGAATGATTGGTCACACCGGTTTCTTAATAATGTCTCGCCGGTTGGCACCGGGCACTATTGCGCCAGCTCGCCGACGCCGTCCCTCAAAGGGCGCATATGGTGTCAGCGAGCTCGAAGCGTAATTAACTTTTCACTTTACCTGCAGTACATCAACAACGAAGATCAGAGTTTCATTCGCCTTGATAGGACCAGCCGCTTGTGCGCCATAGCCGAGCGCGGGTGGGATGACGAGAAGACGTCGACCGCCAGCCTTCATTCCTTGTAATCCCTCTTGCCAACCCTTGATCACTTGAGCCAATGGAAATGTGGCGGGCGATCCGGATGACCATGACGACTCAACAACCTTGCCAGTAGACCACGCCATCAAAGTGTATTGGACGGTGAGGGTCGAGGTAGGTTGAACAACCGCCCCGGTACCAGGGTAAATATCGTGAATGACCAATGAGGCTGGAGCCGTACCTGTCGGAGCCGCAATTGTTGGAGCGGTACCTGCAGCACCGGTGACAACTGGATCGGTAACAGAATTCGAAGTGCTCACAGATGAACTTCCCTTGTTAGTGGTTGATGGGGCAGGTGAAGCGGGTGCGGTTGTTGAGGTTGCTGGTGTGGAGCTGGCACTTGGGGTGGCGGGCGATGATCCACCGTTGGTTGTGCAGCCGGCCAACAGCAGAGCCGAACCTGTCACTGCGGTAAGCACCAGAGTGCGACGCGTGAAATTCATAAAAAACACCTCACAGATATTGGCGAAAAGGTCGCGTAAGGGTATCAAAGGCCTAGAGTTTGAGCGTGGCAAACGAGGCAAGCGATAAGACCGAACGCCTTATTAATCTCATTCTTGCGCTGCTCTCGGCCAAGAAATTTCTTACAAAATCACAAATCTTCGATGTCGTCATGGTTCGCGGTGAGGCGGCGTATCAGGGTAGCGATGAAACCAAAGACCGCATGTTTGAGCGGGATAAGGATGATTTGCGCGGAATGGGCATCACGATTGAGGTGGGGGGATTGGACCCACTTTTCGATGATGAGGCCGGCTACCGAATTAAAGAATCCCAATATGGCTTACGAATGCCAGATTTATCGCCAGCGGAATTGGCGACGTTATCTGTGGCAGCGAATTTTTGGAGAGACTCTGCTTTTTCTTCGGAGTCGCAGAGTGCGCTTCGACGCCTCAATTCGTTGGGCATTCCTGCCGACAACACTGAGATGGGTTTGATTGAACTCCGCTATCGCAGTACCGACGAGAATTTCGAGAGCATCAATGAGGCGATTGAAAGTAAACGACTTATCTCCTTTACCTACTCGGGGTCTAGTCTTTCCGACAAGAAGGTCGAACCATACGCCTTGCTCTTATGGAACGGATTTTGGTATTTATTTGGTCGAGATATCGACATCAATCAGATACGAATGTACAAGCTTGTTCGATTCGTTAGCGGAGTCGCGAGAACCGGGAAATCGAACGCCTTCGTCATTCCTTCCGACTTTGATGCCGTCAAACATCTAAAAATATCTATGGATGAGCGAACTCAATCTGCACTTATACGAATTCGGACGGGGGCAGCACTCGCGTTAGCTTCAAAGGGGAGAGAAATCGAGCGCGATGAATCTTGGGTGACCTACATAATCGCTTTTGAATCGCATACTTCCTTCGCGCAAACCTGCCTCTGGTTTGGCTCAGACGTTGAAGTCAAGGAACCCATAGCTCTTCGTGAACACATCAAGCGTTTGCTTGTGGAAGTGTCCCATGGCTGAAACAGCAATTGAGCGCACAAAGCGAGCCTTGGATCTCATCCCATACGTAATGGAAAGACCAGGGATTACCATTCAAGAGCTAGCGAGAGATTTTTCGGTTTCTGAAAAGCAGATTCGTGCTGACCTCGATTTACTTTATGTCTGTGGACTTCCGGGTTATTCGCCATTGGAATTGATTGATATCGCAACCGACGATGATTACGTGGATATCATCGATCCACAACTTCTTGATCAACCCCGAAACCTGACTCGCCGCGAGGTTATTGCCCTGACCGTCGCCCTTGAGGCGTTAGCCGCATCACGAAATCCAGATGACAAACTCCAACCAATCATCAAAGGCCTCATGGGAAAACTCCAAAGCCTGCTCGAAGCTCCCGCTTCACCACCACACGTTTTAAACAAAGAGAGTGACCCCAACAATGTTCTTTCAATGGTTGAAGCTGCGATAAAACGGGGTCAAGACCTGGATATCGAGTACATTTCCGCAAAGAGCAACACCCGCAATCACCGGCGCATTAGTCCGGCCGAAGTGTTCGTTGAAAACGGAGAGGGTTATTTACGCGCCTGGTGCTTTAACTCGGGAGCCGAACGAACATTTCGCCTCGACCGAATGATGGTTGCAGCAATTTCAACCAAGCACCCCACGGGCGTAATGCATGCCGGTACAAATTCTGGCGGATCTCGACCTGATTCGATTCGGGTGACCTTAGCGCTCGGGGGAAACGGCCGCGAATTCGCTGAACGCCATCAATCTATTTGTCAGGTGGAATCGGTTCATGCTGAGGAGACTCTAGTTTCGGTGGAAATAGCCGATAAGAATTGGCTGCTCCGTAGCCTGCTCGGATACGGCGGTTCTGCGCGAATCATCGAGCCAGCCGAGCTCGCAGCTGACCTGCGAGATATGGCTCGCGAGACCCTCGAGCTCTATTCCCGCTAGAATCAGTCCACTCACCACGACGAATCGAGCCAAAGATGTTTCTTAGAGAACCTAGCCACATTCTCCTTCTCATATTGGTGCTTGTAGTTATTTTTGGCGCCAAGAAACTTCCTGAGTCCGCTCGTTCACTTGGCAAATCGCTCCGCATTTTCAAGGAAGAGCTCAAGGGAGAATCGAAAGATAGCCCCGCTTCAAAGAATGAGACCAAGGATCACGACGGAGGTTCTTCCTCGTCGAAGTAGATCTTTTTCTCACGAATAGTTTTGAAATAGATTACTTATAGAAGTTTGGGTTTAGATACATGAGCGGTAGAGCTACGGCGGGCATGACTTTGCTCGAGCATTTCCGCGAACTCCGCCAACGAGTCGTCAAATCAGCGATAGCCATATTGATAGGCGCGTCATTTGGTTGGATCTTTTACGATCGCATCATCAACAAATTGGCCTCGCCCTTTTGCAATCTTCAAAGCGCACGGACCGCTCACGCGCAATGTGGAATTCTTTACATCAACGGTGTGTTGGGTCCGTTAAATCTTCAGATTAAGGTTGCGCTACTGGTCGGAATAATTGTTTCGGCTCCCATCTGGATCTACCAATTATGGGCATTTGTGGCGCCTGGACTTCATTCGCGCGAGAAGAAGAATTCCGTCATCTTCATCGTCTGCGCCATCCCATTTTTCGCCGGTGGAGCCACGCTGGGATATCTCATACTTCCGACCGCCGTACGTGTTCTTATGGGGTTCACCCCGCACTCGCTGACTAACTTAATTCGCTTCGATGATTACTTGGACTTTGTATTGCGCGTCATCTTGCTTTTCGGCGCTGCCTTTGAATTGCCGGTCTTCTTGGTTGCCCTGAATCTGGCTGGAGTCATCAGCGGGCGCGCCATATTGAAACCGTGGCGATTCGCTGTCTTTGGAATCGCGCTATTTACCGCGATGTTCACGCCTACCGGCGATCCGCTGACCATGTCCCTCCTTGCCGTTCCGTTAGTGATTTTCTACCTGCTTGCCGGTGGAATTGCGATGTTGGTCGATCGACGCCGCGACCGAGCGGTCTCATGAAATTTGCACTTGCGATCAATGCGAAGGCTGGTTCGGGGAAAGCCACTCGAATCTCGGATCGAATCCAGGACGAGTTAATAGCTCGCGGACATACGGCCGAAGTCCTGAAAGCGGATTCGCCGACTGCCATGAGCTCATTACTTGAGGAAACGGTCCAAACAACGACCCTCAATGGAGTTGTAGCAGTAGGTGGGGATGGCCTAGCGCATTTAGTCATCAATGCCTGCGCCGAGACCCAGACGCCTATGTACACCGTTCCGGCTGGAACAGGTAATGACTTTGCAAGAACAAACAACCCGCTTTCAACCGACGCCAAAATCATCGTCGACCGACTAGTTGCGGAACGTCCACATGTAATAGATCTTGCCCGAATCACATATTCGCGCGATGGCGAGCAACAATCCCAATCATTTGGTCAGGTTCTCAGCACGGGTTTCGATTCGTTAGTGAACCGGCGCGCAAATAGATTAAAGATTATCAAGGGTCAGATGAAATACAACATTGCGACCTTGCTGGAACTTCCGCTTTTCCGCCCGATCAACTACGAGATTGAGTTGGACGGGAAACGCATTTCCACGCCCGCGATGCTGGTAGCTATAGCGAACGGGCCAACATACGGGGGAGGGATGAAGATACTTCCCGAGGCAGATCGGCATGATGGCTTGATTGATGTCCTGATTCTCAAGCCCGTGAGTAAATTTGAGTTATTGCGGGTCTTTCCTAGAGTTTTCAAGGGCACGCACATCACTCACCACGCAGTCGAGATACATCGTGTTCGTTCGGTCACGCTGCGCGCCAACGCGCTTGCTTACGCGGATGGCGAGTACATCTCTGAGCTTCCGATCACAGTAGAAGCCATCCCGAACGCTCTGCGCACATGGGAATACGCATGACCTTATCCCCGGCAGAACGTTACGCCGCATCGGTAAAGAAAACACGGCATCCGGAAACGTTAAAGTTTTCGGAGACCATTGAATTCAGCCTCGACGAATTCCAGATTGCTGGCTGTCATGCCCTGGAGGATGGCCATTCGGTATTGGTTGCCGCCCCGACTGGAGCCGGAAAAACCATCGTCGGCGAATTTGCCGCGCATCTAGCGGTCGCGAGCGGAACCAAATGTTTCTACACCACGCCGATCAAGGCGCTCTCTAACCAAAAGTATCAAGATTTGTGTGAAGCATTTGGAGATGAGCGCGTTGGTCTTCTCACTGGTGACACCAGTTTCAATTCTGAGGCTCAGATAGTTGTAATGACCACTGAAGTCCTCAGAAATATGATCTATGCCGGATCGAATACGTTGACGAATTTGCGGTATGTCGTGATGGATGAGGTCCATTATCTAGCGGACAAATTCCGTGGTGCGGTCTGGGAAGAGATTCTTATTCACTTACCCGAGAGCGTTACTTTGGCGGCGCTCTCTGCCACAGTCTCCAACGCGGAAGAATTCGGAGACTGGTTGCAGACCGTTCGCGGCGAAACAAAGGTGATCGTCAGCGAGGTGCGTCCGGTCCCGCTCTACCAACACGTTCTCTTCGGTAACCGCTTGTTGGATTTGTTCGTGGACGGCGGAAAAGTAAATCCAGAGATACTTAAACTGGAAAAGGAATCCATTCGCCAGGTGCGGACCAAATACTCCGCGGGCTCGAACAAATATAAAAGCCAGACGTGGGGCGAGAAGGATCGTCTCACTCCCGCCATGCGACCAATGAATCGTTCCGACATCATTGAGAAGCTTGATCGGGAAGGGCTCTTGCCCGCCATCACCTTCATCTTCTCCCGGGCTGGGTGCGACGCCGCGGTCAAACAGTGCCTCACTAATGGTTTGCGGCTAACCAACGCTGAAGAACGTTCAGAGATACGAAAAATTATCTCCGAGAAAATAGGGAATCTGCCAGAAGAGGATCTCTACATACTTGGTTTTCACGAATGGGCCGACGCGTTAGAACGCGGTATCGCCGCCCACCACGCAGGTCTGCTACCCGCATTTAAAGAGACCGTAGAAGAACTTTTTCAACAGGGATACATCAAAGCCGTTTTCGCAACCGAGACGTTAGCTCTAGGAATAAATATGCCGGCCCGCACGGTCGTTCTTGAGAAGTTGTCGAAGTGGAATGGTGAATCCCACGTCTCGATTACACCGGGGGAGTACACGCAGTTAACAGGGCGTGCCGGCCGCCGCGGCATCGATATCGAAGGAAATGCTGTGATCCTATGGACTCGAGAGATCGATTCTGGGTTAGCGAGCGGATTGGCATCAACTCGAACCTATCCATTGAAAAGCTCATTCAAGCCCACTTACAACATGACCATTAACCTGATTTCGCAAATGGGAGTAGACCGCGCTCGTCGCTCTCTTGAATCGTCGTTTGCTCAATTCCAAGCCGACAAAGCGGTCGTCGGGCTGATGAAGCAGATTAATCGCAATAACGACGCCATCAACAAAATCGCCGCTGATGTTGAATGCCATCTTGGAGACTTCCTTCAATATGCGAGTTACAGATCCCAGATACGCGAATTAGAACGAAGCGCAGACTTTAAATCGAAACGTACCCGAATGCGCGTCGAAGAAGAGATTGACGGCCTTCGTCGTGAAATGCGCCATCATCCCTGCCACGGCTGTAGCGAACGCGAAGACCATGCCCGATACACCGAACGCATGGACCGGTTGGTCCGAGAAAACCGTGGCTTAGTGGAGAGGGTCGAGACTCGTACAAATGTCATCGTCCGACGATTCAACAAGGTTCTTCAGGTTCTAGAGAAACTGGGATATATCCACGGCCAAGAAATTTCAGCTCCCGGCCAATTACTCTCCAAGATTTATGGTGAGACGGATTTGCTGATTGCAGAAAGTATTCGGTCGGGACTCCTTCAGAATCTCGCCCCTCAAGACTTGGTGAGCGTTCTTTCGGCATTCCAGTTTGAAGCGCGCAGAGACGCCGAACCGAAAATTCCAAAGGGCGCAGTCTCAGAAATTCTGCCGGAGATTGTGGATATGTGGCGGAAAATTTACGACGTTGAAGTCGATTTTGGACTCGAACCAATGCGCGCACCTGACCTGGGATTTTGTTGGGCCGCGCATCGGTGGGCTAGTGGCAATTCTCTGTCAGCAATTTTGAAGGGTTCTGAACTTACGGTCGGTGACTTCGTGCGATCGATGAAGCAAGTAATCGATCTTTTGAAACAGCTTGCAATAGCTTCACCAGAGCTTGCTCCGACGGTCGAGGCGGCTCTCACTCGAGTGGATCGAGGCGTGATTGCCTACGCTGGAGCGCTCACATGACGCTCATGCTGCTCGACAGCGCATCGCTGTGGTACCGCGCGTATTACGGCATGCCAGACACGCTCGTTAGCCCAGGTGGAGAACCCATCAATGCCATTCGCGGATTCATTGATATGACCGCTCGATTGATCGAGATGTATCGACCGGATAGACTCGTCGCTTGCATAGAGGGCGACTGGCGCCCGACGTGGCGCACCGACCTCTTTCCGGACTACAAAGCCAATCGTTTGGACGAGGAAGGTGACGAGGAAGAGCCAGACCTGCTTTCGCCTCAGATTCCGATTCTTTTGGACCTGCTCGATGCGTTTCGAATTCCCGTGGTCGGTGTCGATGATTACGAGGCAGATGACGTGATGGCGACCTACGCAATGCGAGAGCGAGGGCCCATTCGCGTAGTCACCGGGGACCGGGATCTCTTCCAATTGGTTGATGACAAGAAAGATATTGCGATAGTTTATCTCGCCAAAGGAATCTCTAATCACGACTTGGTTCGACGCGACTATATAGAAAATAAATATGGAATCCCGGGGGATAGGTACGCGCTCTTTGCCATGATTCGCGGAGATGCTTCTGATGGATTACCCGGAATTAGGGGGATTGGCGAAAAGGGTGCCGCGGTTATCGCAAACGCGTTCTCTAACATGGATCAAGTTATCGCCGCGGCGCACGATGAATCGGATGCAAGATTGACGCCTGCGCTACGAAAGAAACTTATGGCAGATCTTGAGTACGCATCAATTGCTCCCAAGCTTGTCCACTGCGCGTTGGATGTTGCGGTCCCCGACATTAATCTTTCTATTCCTTCCGCACCAAAGACTTTGGATGATATATATGCGTTGTCAAAGGAGTATGGCTTGGGTTCTCCGATTGATCGACTAATTTCGGCTTTAAAATGGTAAAAAGTCGATATCTCATTGTTGTTCCCACTTTTGATGAGGCGGAGAACATAGGGGTTTTCCTTAAAAGAGTTGATGCGGTTCGAAATAATCAATTGAAGGATTACACCGTTGACATTCTCTTGGTTGATGATGATTCGCCCGATGGCACACTTCACATTGCGCGAAATCTTGGGTTGGAAAACTTTTACTTTCTTTCAAACCCGGAAAAAGCGGGGTTGGGCCGCGCCTATATCCAAGGATTTATCTGGGGTTTGTCTCGAGGCTACGACTTTTTTGTCGAAATGGATGCGGACTTAAGCCACGAGCCCGAACAACTATCGCGGCTGATCCTGGAAGCAGGCAACAATCGGATAGTGATTGGAACCCGATGGATGCCTGGCGGAACCGTGGTGAATTGGCCGATTCATCGCCGGGCCTTGAGCAAGATCGGTACGTTGTACGCGGACAAGGCGCTCGGGTTACGGGCCAGGGATGTCACGAGTGGATTTCGGGTCCTGCCGAAGGAGTTCATTCGGATTCTCGATTTCTCCAACATCGAATCCAAGGGATATTCGTTTCAGATAGAAATCGCCGCCCGAGCAATTCGTGCCGGATTTGAGCTCGTAGAAGTTCCGATTACCTTTACGGAGCGTCAGGCGGGAAGGTCCAAAATGAGCCCGCAAATCGCCTTAGAAGCCGTTTTTAAGGTGACCAGCTGGGCGGTCCGAGGACGATTCCGAGCGTAACCTTTTAGCCGATAATCTACATTATGTCAGATTAAATGGTTCGAATCGACTCTTAGTTAATCGCCAACTCCTCTATCGGCGCACACGAACAAACAAGGTTACGGTCGCCATAGACGCCATCGATACGTCCCACCGTCGGCCAGTACTTTCCGGCACGGCCAATTTCTACATCGTTGCCGGCTGGGAAGGCGGCCGTCTCACGAGAATATTTACGGTCCCAGGTCGAGCCCAACAAGTCGGCGCTCGTATGAGGAGCAAATCGCAAGGGCGACTCCTCCACCGTTAGTTCACCCTTTTCGATATCGGCGATTTCAGCGCGAATGGAAATCATGGCGCTAATGAAGCGATCGAGTTCGCGGACATCTTCGGATTCCGTTGGTTCGATCATGAGAGTTCCGGCGACTGGGAAACTCATAGTCGGAGCATGGAAGCCATGATCCATGAGTCGCTTAGCCACGTCATCCACGGTCACGCCGGTCTTCTTGGTGATCTCCCGCAAGTCAAGAATGCACTCGTGAGCGATGTATCCGTTCTTTCCTTTGTACAAGACGGGATAGTGAGCTTCCAATTTTTTAGCAATGTAGTTAGCGGAGAGAATCGCTACGTGAGTCGCGTGAGTTAGTCCGGCTCCGCCCATCATTCGAATGTAGGCCCACGAAATTGGCAGGATGCTGGCAGAACCAAATGGTGCGGACGAGACTGGACCAGGGCCACTGGCCGGCCCAGCTAGCTCGTCTAATGGATGGTTCGGTAAATAAGGCGCGAGGTGGGCCTTGGAGATGACTGGACCAACTCCTGGTCCCCCGCCGCCATGTGGAATGCAGAATGTTTTATGCAGGTTGAGGTGTGACACATCTGCCCCAAATTTTCCGGGTTGAGCGGTACCGACCAACGCGTTCAGGTTAGCTCCGTCAACATAAACCTGTCCGCCCGCATCATGGATGAGTGCACATATCTCAGTGATGGCTTCTTCAAATACGCCGTGAGTCGACGGGTAGGTAACCATCAGAGCGGCCAAACGATTGGAGTACTCCCCTATCTTCGCCTTGATGTCATCGACGCTGACGTTTCCTTCATCGTCGCACGCAACAACAACAACTTTCATTCCCGCCATCACAGCGCTTGCCGCATTTGTTCCGTGAGCGCTCGATGGAATCAAGCAAATATCTCGATCCTTACCGTTATTTGCGTCAAGGTAATTACGGATAGCAAGCAATCCCGCAAACTCACCCTGCGACCCAGCATTTGGTTGCAACGAGACAGCGTCGTACCCGGTGATTTTTATCAGCCAGTCAGAGAGTTCTGCAATGAGCTGTCGCATGCCGGCGCTCTGATCGGCAGGCGCGAACGGATGTAGACCCGAAAACTCTGGCCAGGTGACTGGAATCATTTCCGTCGTCGCATTGAGCTTCATGGTGCATGAACCCAACGGAATCATTGTGCGATCCAAGGCCAGATCGCGATCCGCCAGAGCGCGTAGATAGCGCAGCATCGAAGTCTCGGAATGGAAGGTGTTAAAGAGCGGATGGGTTAAGTACGCGGTCTTGCGCGGTTGGCTATTCGTTACCGCGACCGCACGCGATGGACAGAGCTCACGCCCGAAAATCGATGTGATTGCGGCCAAATCCTTGTCGGTAACGGTTTCGTCGAGACTGACGGCGATTGACGTTTCGTTTACGCGACGGAAGTTGTACCCGTTTTCGCGAGCCTTTTTGAGAATTTGGTCAGCGTTATCAACGGCAAGCACAAAGGTGTCAAAAAACTCGTGCGACGAATCAGCGCCTAACGCTTCCGCCAAACAGTGCGCCTGCTCCATGACCTTGGTAGCAATAGCCCGCAGTCCAGCAGGACCGTGCCACATGGCGTAGAAGCCAGACATGTTCGCCAACAAAACTTGAGCCGTGCAAATATTTGAGGTCGCTTTGTCGCGACGAATATGTTGCTCGCGAGTTTGAAGCGCCAGTCGGAATGCAGGGTTGTTGTGACTATCGATGGACTGTCCAACGAGACGACCAGGAATTGAACGTTCAAGACCCGACTTAACCGCCATAAATCCTGCGTGTGGTCCACCAAAACCCATCGGAATACCGAGGCGTTGTGCTGAACCGACGGCTACATCCGCGCCCCACTCCCCTGGGCTCTTAAACAACGTTAGTGCTAAAAGATCACAGGCCACGATCGCTAACGCGTTATGCGAATGCAACCAGGTAATCGCCGCGGAAGGATCCTGAACCGCACCCAAGGTATGGAATTGTGAAATAACCGCACCGAAAACATCCTTGCCAACAAGATCGAGTGATTCGCTGAAGTCGTGCTCAACAATTTCAATATGCAACGGCTTTGCCCGGGTGTTGATAACAGCGGTGATGTGAGGATGCAAATATTTATCCACGACAAAGACCGCATCTTCGCTGCCTGACCACGCACGACGCGCGAGCGTCATTGCCTCTGCAGCAGCGGTTGCTTCGTCCAACATCGATGCATTGGCAATCGGAAGTCCAGTTAGATCAGTGATGAGAGTTTGAAAGGCAAAGATCGCTTCTAATCGACCCTGGCTGATCTCTGGCTGATATGGCGTGTACGCCGTATACCAAGCTGGATTTTCTAGAACATTGCGCAAGATAACCGGCGGGGTAATTGATCCGTAATATCCAGCGCCAATTAGAGACTTTGTCGTCGCATTCTTATCGGCACGTTCACGCAATTCTTCAAGCGCAGCCACTTCTGAAATAGCGTCTGGAAGAACTTCCGAAAGCTTCTGCGCAATAGCAATGTTGGCCGGGACTACCTTCGCAATGAAGGCTTCGAGGTCCGACTCGCCAATTTCTTTAAGGAGATACGAGACGTCATGGGCGTCTGGTCCTATGTGGCGATCTTCAAAGCGAGAGCGAACTTCAGACATGCTTCCCCATCCCTCAAATAATTACCGTCAGCTACGAGAGTGACGCGCTATGAGGGAAGAATAAAGAGTTTTACGCGCCTTTTCTCTTTCTACGCTCCGCAAGCTCATCAGCCGCTGTGTTGCCAGTCACCGAAACAGAGCCATCAACACTCGATTCGCCCTGTAGGGTTGCAAGCGAACCTTCAACCTCAGACCAGACCTTGTTGATAGCGATTCCAAAAACACCTTGGCCGCCTTGCAACAAGTCAACGATGTCGTCCGCGCTTGAACATTCATAAATAGAAGCACCATCGCTCATCAGAGTCATTCGCTCTAAGTCGGCTACTCCCCGACCGCGCAAGTGTTCAACCGCGGTGCGGATGTTCTGCAACGAAACTCCGGTGTCCAGTAGGCGCTTAACAATTTTCAGTACAAGAATGTCGCGAAAACCATAGAGCCGCTGCGAACCCGATCCTGATGCGGGTTGAATGCTCGGTTGAACAAGACCCGTTCTCGCCCAATAATCTAATTGGCGGTACGAAATCCCTGCGGCAACACACGCAGTTGCGCCGCGGTAGCCAATCTCTGGTTGTTGAGAAGCCGGAGAGGCGGAATCGAAGTCGCTCATGGGAAGCTCATTTCTGGTGCTCGCTAGGGGAATTAACGAATGACAGAACTGTAAGTCCTACCTCGCTCGGCTTCAATGACCGACACGGCCTAACCTTAAACCTTAACTTTAGAGTTTTTAGCCTAGGAAATCTTCGGGGTTAATGTCTTCGAGGAATTCGCGGAACTTCTCCACCTCGTCCTCGGACTGGTCCGGAATCTCAATCCCGGCGGCTGCGAAGAGATCCTCGGTTGCCAAGATAGGAATGTCCGAGCGAAGGGCCAGCGCAATGGCATCGCTCGGACGAGCGGATACCACTACCCCATTGTTGAGATGTAACTCGGCGTAGAAAATCCCGTCACGGAGCTCGGTGAGATGAACCTTGCCGATCTTTCCGCCGAGCTCTGAAACAACGCTCAAAAGCAGGTCATGTGTCATCGGCCTAGGTGGAACAAGACCCTGCTGGGCGAAGGCAATCGCTGTCGCTTCAGCCGAGCCAACCCAGATGGGCAGATAGCGAATTCCGTCAATCTGTTTGAGAAGAATGATCGGTTGGTTCGATGGCATTTCGACCCGAACACCTATCACTTCGACTGGATGGAACTCAATCATGAGAGGCCTGTGGCTTAATGGTGTCTATGAGAACGATTAGCGAAGTCGCGATAGACCCGAGGCGACGAGCGCAGCGTGAAGGCGTAATGAAAGAGATGCTAGCTCACGTTGTACTTCTTCGGCGCGGGCCTTGGCATCCGAGCTCTTCTGTCGCAACAGCGGCGTGATCACTTGTTCGACAAGACCTACTTCGCGGTCGGCCGCGGTCTTAAAGGAACGGAGGTGTCGAGCTTCAATTCCGAAGGCGGTCATCTCGGCTACCGCCTTCGCAACCGACAGCGCGTCGCCACCGTAATAGCGGCCCTTCATGACCACGAGTCCAAAGGATTCGAGTTCGGTCAGCTGGGCATCATCAAGTCCAGAATTTTGGAGCAACTCTTCGCGGGAGAGCCGTAGTTCTGAATCCTGCGAAAGATTCTTGAAGGTTGCTGCCGTTAACTCGCCATCAATCGTCGCAAGGCGAGGCGCGAGAGCTGCCCCTGGGGTTGAAGCTGGCGTCAATCCACGATCTAGTGCATCGAGGTTTTCCTTGATGACCCTCAGGGGAAGGTACTGATCACGCTGGGCTGTCAGAACATAACGCAGACGCTCTAAATCAACTGCGGTGAACTTACGGTATCCCGACGGGGTTCGCTGTGGATCAATCAAGCCCTCCGACTCGAGGAAACGGATCTTCGAAATGGTCACGTCCGGAAACTCTCCGCGGAGCTTGGATAGAACTTCACCGATGCTCAGATAAGCGCGAGCTGGAACTGCCATTTACTTTCCCCCTGAATTATTTGGAGCCGAAAAAAAAGTTAACTTGTACTTGCCGATGTTCACGACATCGCCGGTCGATAGATCTGCCATCGGCACGGACATTGCGTTCACATATGTGCCGTTGAGGCTTCCCTCATCAACAATTTGAAAGGTGTCGCCAATTCGTCGGATCGATGCGTGCTTTCGAGAGACGGTGGCGTCATCGAAAAATATCTCGCTCTGCTTGTCGCGACCAATTGAAATTTGGTCGGCATCAAGTAGATAGCGGGCTCCTTGGCTCGCACCACTCAGGACTACAAAGATCGCCTTGTCGGAGGAGAGTTGCGAGAGCATTTCGCGATTCTCTTCATTTAGAGCCAGAAGAGCGGCCTTGGCACGTTCAACCGATGACGCGTCCGGAACGTTCCGAAGCGAGTTGATGTGAATGGTTGAGGTGAGTTCAACGTTGCGATCGGATGAATGTGGCTTTGATGATTTGCTCACGACCACTCCCCTCCAACTCGAAACCTTACCTAGAGGCTGACACTAGGCGAGAGCGCCCGCGTGGTCAAGCGAGATTAGAGATCAGAATTATGCAGTGAGGGAGGTGTATTCCGCGGCCGTCAACAGTCCAGAAGGCGCACTCGCTACTTCAATATCCGCAATCCAACCAGCACCGTAAGGATCCGAGTTAATGGACTCCGGCGCCTTATCGAGATCGGAATTGATTGCAACAATTTTTCCACTGAGTGGCGAATAAATTTCCGAAACGCTTTTTGTTGATTCAACTTCTCCGCAGACCGCATCCGCCGCGACATCTTGGCCAAGCTTTGGAAGCTGGATATAGACAATGTCACCCAGCGCGCCTTGTGCAAAATCTGTGATACCGATTCTAAAGACGTGTGGATTGGAAGTTGGAGCAACCCATTCGTGTTCCTTTGTGTACTGCAAATCTGAAGGTACTGATGACACCGAACTCCAACTTTCTCTGAGTCTAACCGCGGGCCGAACGAATCTTCTGCACTCCGATGAAACTATAGTGAATACCGGTCAGAACATATAGGCAGAGACCCCAAATGACAAAAGCCCAGCCAAAAATTCCGCACCAATCCCCAATTCCTCGGGGCCCGGCCACCAAAAGAAGCGGAAAGGCGTAAAGCAGGTTGAAAGTTGCCGCCTTGCCTAGGAAGGTAACTTCAAAAACCTCACCTGTCCGAGAATTCATAAGAAACAGGAGAAGCGCCATCCATAGATCTCGTGCTAAAAGAACAAGAACAATCCACCAGGGAATGGCGCTGCGAACTGCTAACGCAATGACCGTAGCGGCTATGTACGCGCGATCAATTGCGGGATCGAGCTTTGCGCCCAAATTGGAAACTTGGTTGAGCGCACGCGCAACTTTTCCATCGAGATAATCGGTCGCCGCCCCACATCCGAGAACGAAGAAACTCCACCCGGCTAGATGTGAATGGAGATAAAGGTAGAGAAAGATCGGGATGCCCAAAGCGCGAAGAAGCGTGATTCCATTAGGAATGGTGAGGATGCGATCGTCCACCGGCTCTCCTCAAATTCATGAAGCTAACTGATCAAATTGAAATCACTTGACATCTAAATGGTCGGGACGACAGGATTTGAACCTGCGACACCCAGACCCCCAGCCTGGTGCGCTACCAAGCTGCGCTACGTCCCGCTCTCTGTAGAGACAATATTACAGACACTCCTAGCGCGTGGATTCCTGGGATTAGTCGCGCTCCTTAACGTTCACGGCGACCTCAACCGGCGTACCTGCAAAGCCAAACTCCTCGCGCAGTCGTCGCTCAATAAACCGGCGATAACTGGTTTCGATGAACTGGCTGGAGAAGACGACGAATTTCGGCGGACAGGTCGCGGCTTGGGTAGCAAAACGAATTTTCGGCTGCTTTCCGCTGCGTACGGGCGGCGGGGTTGCGCCGACCAAGGCGCCTAAGAACGAGTTGAGTTTCGCCGTTGGCACGCGCTTCTCCCAGCTGGTGAGTGCGGTGCGAAGAGCCGGCGCCAAACGATCGCGATGCCATCCTGTTGCCGCAGATAAGTTAACCCGCTGCGCCCATGGATATCGCTCCAACTGCCGTTCTAGTTCCTTCTCGAGTTGAATCTGGCGATCCTCGTCCATGAGATCCCACTTATTCATCACGATAACCAGCGCACGACCTGCCTCTTCAACCATTGAAACAATTCGAATATCTTGTTCGGTCAGCGGAATAGAGGCATCGAGAACCACGACGGCAACTTCGGCACGTTCGAGCGCGCTAGCCGTTCGGAGCGAGGCGTAATAATCCGTGCCGCTGTCTTGATGCGAACGTTTGCGAATTCCAGCAGTATCGATAAAGCGCCAGGTGTCGCCACCGATTTCAATTAGTTCATCCACTGGGTCGCGAGTGGTGCCGGCTTGGTCATCAACGATTACTCGTGACTCTCCCGCCAAAATGTTAAGCAAACTAGATTTTCCAACGTTTGGCCGTCCGACCAAAGCGACGCGGCGGAAGCCATCGTCGGGTTGTTCGGATCCAACTTCTGGAAGTTGTTTAATAAGGAAATCTAGAAGATCACCACTACCGCGGCCATGGAGGGCAGAAACAAAATGTGGTTCTCCGAGTCCAAGATTCCAAAGCGCATGCGCATCCGCTTCTTCGACTTGGCCATCAACTTTATTTGCAGCCAAAATAATTTTCTTCTTACTGCGACGCAGCAGCGTTACGAGCGATTCATCTTCATCGAGTGCGCCAACTTGTGCATCGACGACGAAGAGAACGAGGTCTGCTTCATTAATCGCGGCTTCCGATCCAAGGGTTATCTTCGACGAAATACCTTCTGGGCGTTCTTCCCATCCCCCGGTGTCGATAAGGAGAAATCGTCGGCCATTCCATTCCGCTTCGTACTTAACTCGATCGCGGGTTACTCCGGGCGTATCTTCGACGATCGCCTCTCGACGTCCGATGATTCGATTCACTAGCGTTGACTTTCCGACATTCGGACGGCCGATCACCGCAACCGTCGGGAGTCCGAGCAAGCTTCGGCGTTTGAGCCACTCCCAGATAACCTCCACAACTTCTGGCAGGGAGAGCAATGTGGAATCTAGTTCTAGCGCATCTGGAGCTGGCTTTAGCGGCGAGATTCTGCGATTGGAATCGATTTCGTCACGACTGGATAATGATTCTGCAACCTTCGCCGCATCCACCTGTTCAATCTTCTTTTCACTTAACTCATCTTCTCGTCGAGCAGCCCGCGCATGTAAATCGGCATACAAGAACACTTTCAAATGAGCCTCGGGTGCGACAACCGTTCCGATGTCACGACCTTCGACAACGATTCCAGTTGGGGCGGTTTCAATTACTTCACGCTGCAATGCGACAAGAAAATCTCGTAGCTCGGGTATTTGACTGAATTCGCTGACGCGATCGGTAACACGCATCGTTCGAATCTCAGTCGTTATGTCGACATCTCCACAAAATATCTCTGGTTGTAGAGGCGATGTTTTGAAAGTTATTGGTTCTTTACGTAGAGCGGCGATGATCTCCCAACCTTCGGAGAGATTCTCCTTGAGCGCTAACCATGTAGCTGCGCGATATAGCGCACCCGTGTCTAAGTAACTCCAATTAGCACGAGTCGCGAGAGTTTTGGCGGTGCTCGACTTTCCGGACCCGCTTGGCCCATCAATCGCAACAATTACATTCGCCATGTCTCAACCTTACTGTTCGCGCACGCTTTACTGTTAAAAAGCAAGTGTTAAAAGAACTGCTAAATGGATTTCAATCCAACTAGTTAATCCGATCAATTAGTTCATTTTCGCGGGATATGCGCAGACCAACCCGTCGTTGTTAGGTGCTTTTGCAAAGTGAACGCGTCCTGCTCCGAGAGAGCCAACGTAATTAGTCCGGTCGCTTGGCCAGGGCTGTGTTCAATCGACAGATCTTCGACGTTAACACCCGCTCGAGCACATTCTTCAAAGAGCAGAGCTAACTGTCCTGGTGCATCGTTGATGACAACCGGCAGATAGGTGTAGTCGCGCGCTTTCGCGCCGTGTTTGCCTGGAATCTTGGCTTGTCCAGCGCGGCCGGTATCAAGAATGGATCTCACTTTCTCGGCACGCCCGGATTCGAGCGCCGTCGCAAGTTCGATTGCTTCCTCCGCCAGATTGCGAAGTAGCGCGGCGTCAACCAATGAATTCGCAATCAGTAGTTCGCTCCAGAATGCTGAGTCTGAAGCGGCCAAACGCGAGGTATCGCGGAGCCCTTGCCCAGCCAGCGCCAATTGCTCTTCGGCAGCCTGGTTCCCTATCGAACGCGCGAGGGTCGAACCCAATAGAGAGGCCACCATTTGCGGAAAATGGGAGACCAGCGCCATTGCTTCGTCGTGTGCCTGGGCATCCAATTCATAGACCGTCGAGCCAGCCACTTCTCCCAAGGATCGAGCAGCGGCGACCGCTCGTTCGGAGCTCCCCTGCGCTGGCGTAACTATCCATGCCCGACCTTCAAAGAGGTCAGCTCGTGCCGCGCCAGGACCTGATACTTCGCGGCCCGCCATCGGGTGAACAGAGACGTAGTGAGCAAGATTGACCGTTAATTCTTTAAGTTCATTGTGAACTTTAGACTTTAAACCACCGACATCCATAACTATCGAGTTTTGATACTTATTCAAAAGGTCCGAAACAAGTGCCGGAATCGCCGAAATCGGGGTTGCCACGACGATAAGGGCGGGACTCTCAATCTCGCCGCCTGAAATGCTTGCCGATCCAACTAGATCATTAGCCAATGCGGCGTTGGATGCATTGGAGTCCTGAAATAGGACGTCTGCGCCTGCATTACGCAGGGCGAGTCCGAGCGAAGTACCAATTAGCCCCGCCCCGACGATAAGTGCGCTCGGGAAGGGTGCGCTACCGGGCAAGATCCGGCCTAAGCGCGCTTGCTCCACGTTTGTAAACATGCTGGACGGCAGCCTGACCGATTTCGGAATTCGCGTGAATCATGACGCGAACCGTCATAGGCAGAGCACCCGGTACGTCCATTTCTTGGGCACAGATCAGAGGTACGGATTCAAATCCCATTCCGCGAATCGCGGTGGCGGGAAAGGTCGAATGGATATCCGACGTCGCCGTAAAAAGAATTGAGACGATATCCGGTGTCGAAAGCTTGTTGACCGTGATGAGTTCGGAAACTAGCTCTCCCACGGCATCGCGCATCTCCTCCGCCGTGTCCACGGTGAGCTGCGTAGCGCCTCTAAACCCACGTACCGTCATAGGGCAATCGTAGAGTAATTTCGCAATCCTCGATTGCTAATAAAACGGCAAGTCATTTTCTTTGTTTATCTATAAAATGGTTTTTTAGATTATCGATAAAAAATGGGGACGTTAAAAGCAGCCCTCCACTTTATCAATATATCGATTTTTATAGGAGAATTGTGCGCGTATTTCTCTATTTATCGATATTCTTGTTACTCCAGAAAAATCAATAAACAGCTAAATCGCTTATTCGAATTTCGATTTACTTATTTAACGATAAAACAGTAAACATACTTTCGATTTCTGGGCGCGACAGAGCCCGCCATCGGCCTGACTTCAGCTCCCCAATGTTTACCGGGCCAAAGTCGGTCCGGATCAAGCGAAGGACCTCGACCTGGAGGTAGTCAAACATCCGACGTACGATATGAAAACGGCCCTCGTGAATTGTGACTTCTACCCAATAGTGTTTGGGCTCGATCTCTCGGATCACCTTGACCTCAAGCGCTCTCGCCATTCCATCCTCAAGCTCTACTCCTTCGAGGAGCGCTGTGCTCTGCCCCCGCCCAAAAAGACCCTTGATTTCGACCAGGTATTTCTTCTGGAGGCCGTATGAGGGGTGGGTTGCCCGGTGGGCCAAATCGCCATCGTTGGTGAGAAGAATGAGTCCTTCACTCTCTCGATCGAGTCTCCCTACATGGAAAAGTCGCTCGTTTCGCTCTGTAAAGAAGTCGCCTAGGTTGGGCTTTCCCTGTGGGTCGGACATTGCCGAAATTACGCCGATAGGCTTATAAAACGCGAGGTAACTCTTAGTTGTTGAGAGAGAAATTGCCTCACCATCAACTTCAACTATAGAGATTTCTGGGTTCACTTTGGTGCCCAACTCAGTAATTTGTACTCCATCGACGCTGACACGTCCCTCGGAGATCAGTTCTTCGCTCCCCCGACGGCTCGCTACGCCGGCATCGGCCAGCACCTTTTGTAGGCGAACTAGTTTTTCGCTAGCGTCAGAGGCGGATCGGTCCCTTGGGCTCATGAGAGAACCCTAGAGTAAAGGTTGAGAATTCGTTAATCGGCCAGATAGATCTAGATAGCTCTCGATAGCTCTAATCGGTGAGACTGGACAACACTTCATCGAGCCCATCAACATCGGGCAAGAATGGCGCAAGGGCCGGAAGATCGTTCACAGACTTCAAGCCAAGTTTCTCGAGGAAGTATGAAGTGGTCACGTACAGGATTGCGCCGGTCTCTGCTTCCGTGCCGCTCTCCTCTACTAAACCGCGCGATACGAGCGTCTTCATAACGGCTTCGACGTTCACGCCACGGATCGCTGAGACACGAGCACGTGAAATCGGCTGGCGGTAGGCAATGACCGCCAAGGTCTCAAGGGCGGCCTGGGTCAATCGGGTCTGCTGACCATCGAGAACAAACTTCTCGACTATTGGGGCCAAATCCGGATGGCTGTAGAAGCGCCATCCCCCTGCAATTTGCCGAAGTTCAAACCCTCTGCCTTGTTCCGCGTATTCCGCAGCCAGCTCAAGGAGGGCCGCGAGGACTTGTTCAGTAGGAACTTCCGTAATTTGCGCCAAAATGATCTCCGAGACCGGCTCGTCGACAACCATGAGGACCGCTTCAAGCGACCTGTTCAGTTCGTGGTTAGACATTATTATCTCCATTTGTCTCATCTTCAGGTACAACTACGGGAACATCAAACTCATCGCTCAGTTCAATTTCGCCCTCGGTGGCTCCAACCCAGGTAATGTGGAGCTCGCCCAGCGCGATTACCTGCTCAAAGCGCAGGACCCCTTCCCGATAGAGCTCCAAGAGCGCCAAAAATCGAGCAACGACTACCAAGGTGTTCTCGGCGTCGCCCGCCAAATTGCGGAAGGTGACTCGATTGGACTTCCGAAGATGCTCGACAATCTTCGCGGCCTCCTCTGTCACGCTCACCAACGGACGATGAATATGCTCAATTCCGACAACCGGCGGCGTTTTCGGAGAGAGCACCCGCTGGGCTATCGCAGCGAATCGATCTGGGCCAACGCCAATCAGGACTTCTGGCAGAAGCTGGGCAAAATGGGACTCAAGGGCAACCACGCGGGCGAAGGTCTTCTCGGCCAGGCCAACCCGCTCGTTGAAAATGGCGGCAATCTGCTTAAAAGCGCGATACTGAAGCAGGCGAGCAAAGAGCAGGTCGCGGGCTTCCAGCAGGGCTAGGTCACCCTCATCCTCAATCTCGCCGGATGGGAGCAATCGGGCCGCCTTGAGGTCTAAAAGCGTCGCTGCCACCACAAGGAATTCGGTGGTCTGATCGAGGTCCCAGCCCTCCTCAGAACCCTCCAGGGCGCGGATATAGGCAATGAAATCGTCTGTGACTACCCCAAGCGCAACCTCGGTGACATCCATCTTGTGGCGTGCGATGAGCTGAAGAAGCAGGTCAAATGGGCCCTCGAAATTGGTGAGATGAACGGAGAATCCAGGCGCCTCCGGCTGATCCTGGACTATCTCGGGCTCGCTCATGCGAGAAAGGTACTTGAATCGAGCTTGTCACGGTAATCGCATCGCCGTAGAGTCCCGCTATGGCAAAAAGCTCTCAAGAGGTTTCTCGCTTCGACGCTAAATCGACAAATCGAGACGAGGAACTCGCCGCGACATCGGTCGTCCTTGGCCGCAAGCCCTTGGATTTCCCAGAAGTTACCTCGGCTCCAGCCGAAGGTAAGGCTCGCGTTATATCGATCGTTAACCAAAAAGGCGGCGTGGGAAAAACCACGACAACGATCAACCTTGGCGCTGCGTTAGCCGAAATGGGTCGACGCGTACTGCTTATCGATTTCGATTCACAGGCGTCGATGACAACTGGTCTTGGCATCAAACCCGCCCAAATCAAAGAGCAGTACGGCTCTATTTGGTACTTGTTGAATGACACCAGCGCGAAGATCACGGATTTCATTTTGAAGTCCAATCAACCAGGTCTGGATTTCATCCGTGGCCACGAAGATTTGGCAGCGGCTGAAGCTGCCTTCGTTACCGAACTCGCGAAAGAACACAAACTTCGCAAGCTCTTGCTTCCGGTGATGGACCTTTACGACGACATTTTGATCGATTGCTCTCCATCGCTAGGCACTCTCACCATCAATGCCCTCACCGCCTCTAATGGCGTTCTGATTCCTATGGAATGCGAATATTTCGCGGTGCTTGGACTATCGCTGGTCAAAAAGACCATCGAGCGAGTTCAAGAGAACACGAACCCACACCTCAAGATCTACGGAATCCTTGCGACAATGTTTGATCGTAAGACTGCCCACTCTCGCGAAGTTCTGGCTCTCATCGACACCGAGTTTCCGGATGAGCTACTGGACACAATCATTTCTCGCACCGTTCGTTTCTCGGAATCAACCGTCAAGGGCGAACCCATCACTACTTACGCAAGCAGCTCGCTGGGAGCGGTTTCCTACCGTCGCTTAGCGCGTGAATTGATCCACCGAGGAGGAGCTAACTAATGAGCCGTCGCGTCAGCCTGCCAGGAGCAGATGAACTCTTTCGCCAAACAACCACTCTCAGCGCGGTCCCTTCTCAATCCCCTGCCGCAGAGATCGAAACGCCGGCAATGCCGTTAAGCGCTCCGACGACAAAGAAGACCGTGCGCACAACAGCGCGTCGTCGCGTCAACACCTTCGACCGTTCGCCAAGCGGCCGTGAACGTCATGATGAAAAAATAACCGTCTATCTCTCCCCGGAAGAGCTTTACGACTTGGAACAAGCTCGCCTTGCGCTGCGCGGCGACTTGGGTCTTGCGGTTGACCGAGGTCGTATCGTGCGTGAATCGTTGGCAATCATCATCGCCGACCTCGAAGCAAAGGGTGATCAGAGCATCATCGCGCGCCGACTCCGCGGCAAATAATTCCTACCGCGCTCGTGGATGAGCGGTGCTGTAACTTTCACGGATCTTGTCGATCGTGACCAATGTATAAATCTGGGTAGTCGTTGCGCTTGAATGGCCGAGCAATTCCTGGACAACTCTTATGTCCGCCCCTCCGTCCAGTAGGTGCGTCGCAAATGAATGGCGCAACGAGTGTGGACTGACTTCAGTGGCTATTTCAGCGCGCTCAGCCGCTTCTTGAATTATCTGCCAAGCGCTTTGTCGACTTAATCGAGCACCTCGCCTATTGAGAAACAGTGGATCAACTTTTAAATTTTCTCTCCGCTTGCTCAGCAACGATTCTCGCTGCGACTCTAGGTATGTAGAAAGTGCCGCGCGGGCAAAGGAACCAACCGGAACAAACCGCTCCTTGCCCCCTTTGCCTGTCACCTTGATGACGACGCTCTCCTCGCGCATATCGAGATCGGACAGGTTAAGGTCAATGATCTCGGAGATACGTGCGCCGGACGCGTACAGCAACTCCACGACCGCGGTATCTCTGGGGGCAAATGCATTCGCGCTGGATCCAGCACTCTCAATCAATCGGTTCACTTCTTCGATGGAAAGCGCCTTCGGCAAACGCTTGGGAATCTTGGGTGGCGAGAAATCTTTAAGCGGATCGGCGATGCCAGATTCCTTAGCGATAAAGGCCGAAAGATTTCGAATGGAGACAACTGCGCGAGCGATACTCGCCTCACCTAAGGGAACTGATTCACGCGACCCTAGGCGTAAATGTGCAATAAATTTTTGAACATTTTCCTCGTTGAGCTCAAATCCAGCATTCTGCGCTCCTGCGTAGTCAGCGAAGCGCTTTAAGTCACGCCGATAGGACGCGACAGTGTTTTTACTCAGGCCGCGTTCAACCGAAATATGTGTGAGGTAATCCCCGATTACAGAAAGTAAATCAGATTGATTACTGGCCATGTCGAACGATTGCCGCGGCGATCAGTCCGGAGAAGAGCGGGTGTGCCTTAGTGGGCCGGGAGAGAAACTCGGGATGGGCTTGCGTGCCCACGTAATACGGGTGCACACTCTCCGGCAGCTCCACAAACTCAACCAATAGACCGTCCGGGCTGAGACCAGAAAATTGCAACCCCGCCTCCGAGATTCGATCTCGATAGGAATTGTTGACCTCGTAGCGATGACGATGGCGCTCATCCGCTTTCTCGGAGCCGTAAACCTTCGAGACCAGAGATCCTGCCGTGAAATGCGCGGGATACAAACCCAGTCGCATCGTTCCGCCCATATCACCGCGTCCCGCGACGATGTCGGCCTGGCTCGCCATGGTTGAAACAACGGCATCAGGTGTTTCTGGATCGAACTCGGCTGAAGAAGCCTTGGTGATGCCTGCCAAATTGCGAGCGGCTTCAATCACCATGCATTGCAGCCCCAGACAAATACCAAGAGTTGGGATTTTGTTTTCGCGTGCGTACTTCAGTGCGCCCAACTTGCCCTCGATGCCTCTCACGCCGAAGCCACCTGGCACAAGAACTCCGTCGACCCCATCTAATTCAGCGGCTGCGCCGGCCGGCGTCTCGCAATTATCACTAGGAACCCACTTGATAGTCACCTTCGCGCTATTAGCGAAGCCACCGGCTCTAAGCGCTTCGGTTACAGAAAGATAAGCATCGGGCAAATCCACATATTTTCCAACGAGCGCAATGGTGACTTGATGATCGGGGTGGTGCACCCGCTGCAACAAATCATTCCACTCGCCCCACTGGATCTCCGCCGTTGAAAGTCCCAGTCTGCGAACGATGTATGAATCCAAGCCCTCTGCATGCAGGACCTTGGGGATGTCATAGATAGATGGTGCATCCATAGCGGCAACAACCGCTTCGTAATCGACGTCGCACATCGAGGAAATCTTTCGCTTCACACCCTCGGGAATAGGTCGATCGGAGCGCAGAACAATTCCATCCGGCGCAATACCAATTGAACGGAGCGCCGCGACGCTATGTTGCGTTGGCTTAGTTTTCAGCTCCCCCGACGGGCCGATGTAAGGCACAAGCGAGATATGAAGATAGAAAACATTCTCTCGACCCACGTCTTGGCGAATCTGCCGTGCTGCTTCCAAGAATGGAAGTGATTCAATGTCGCCAACCGTGCCGCCCACCTCTGTGATGACCAGGTCAATATCTGGCGCCGCCATCGCGCGGATACTCTCTTTTATTTCATTAGTGATGTGCGGAATGACTTGAACCGTGTCACCGAGATATTCACCGCGTCGCTCTTTTGCAATCACATTTGAATACACCTTGCCGGTGGTTATATTGGCCGAGCCGTGGAGGTTGGTGTTGAGGAAGCGCTCGTAGTGACCGATGTCGAGGTCCGTCTCTGCCCCGTCGTCTGTCACGAAGACCTCGCCGTGCTGAAACGGATTCATCGTTCCGGGATCAACGTTGATATACGGATCAAGCTTCTGCATGGTCACGCGGATGCCGCGCGCCGAAAGCAGGCGACCAAGACTAGAAGCGGTTAACCCCTTGCCGAGACTCGATGCTACGCCGCCGGTTACAAATAAGTGTTTCGTCACATGAGGGGTGGTCATGGAAGGCGAACTTATCATTATTTGGCGCTCTTTTTTGAGGCCTTTCCGGTCGAGTCCTTCACCAATTCCAACAACTCTTCGGCGTGTTTCCTTGCCAGCTCGGACTCTTCTTGGCCTGAGAGCAACCGCGCTATCTCCACTATTCGAGACTCCCCCGTGACTTCTCGAACATGAGACTCAGTAACCTCGCCACTTTCGGTTTTTGCTACAACGAAATGATGGTCAGCCCACGCCGCCACTTGCGGCAAGTGGGTGACGACCAGTACTTGAGCTTGTTGGGCGAGCTTCGCCAAACGTCGGCCAACCTCGACCGCGGTCTTGCCACCGACACCAGCATCCACTTCGTCGAAGATATAGGTGCCAACCGGAGACTTTTGGGCGAGCACGACTTCGATCGCCAGCATGATTCGTGAGAGTTCGCCGCCACTCGCCGCCTTAGCAATCGGCAAGGGATCTTGGCCGGCGTGCGAGGTGAAATTAAAGCGAACCTCGTCTATTCCTGAGGCCGAATACGAAGAAAGATCCTGCGGATTAGATTGAACAACCTGGATCTCAAGCGTCGCCGAGGCCATAGAGAGTTCTCGAAGCTCAGATGTCACCGCGCTCCCAATCGCTGCGGCTGTTTCGCTGCGAGCGGCGCTCAGAGCCAGTGCTCGATCGCGAAGAACTGCAAACTCTGCCTCATGCTCGGCCTTCAACTCGGCTAATCGAGAATCTCCGCCCGCGAGGTCCTTGAGTCGCTGTGAGGCCTCGCGCGCATCCTCAATCAACCCTGCATACGCCTGAGCTCGATCAGATCCTTTGCCAAACTTCTTTATTAGAAGCGAGATTTCACTTTTTCGATTTTGCAGATGTTCAAATCTTGCTGGGTTTGCTTCTAGGCCAGCGAGATAACGACCGAGGTCGCCTGATACTTCTTCGACGCTAAAGAGCGAATCCACGAACGATTCGATTATCGGATCGAGTGCGCCGTCCTTGCCGCGAAGGTGTTCGAGCGAGCGACGCGCAGATTGCAAGAGATTGAGCGCGGAGACCTCTTCATCAGCCAGATAGCCCAAGGTGGCCGTGACATCCGCGTTAATTGTTTCCACAGAACCAAGTCTGGAAATCTCATTTTCGATATCGTCGAGTTCACCCGGCTCGGGCTTTACCTTTTCAAACGCCTTGACAAACTCTTGAATCTCGGCGGTTTCACGATCCTTCTCGCGCAGCCGTTTTTCAAGGTCGGCTATTCGAGCCGAAGTCTCCTGATAAGTGGTCAACGCTGACTGGTAGGCAGAGCTCAGTCCCTCTAGCTCTCCGTATTGATCAAGAATCTCACGTTGTTGGGCGGGCTTATTGAGCCGGGCTGTGCTCGATTGCGCATGAACTTCCAAAAGTAATTCTGAGAGCGATGCCGCTTGGCTGGCGGTGACTTGCGCTCCCCCCACGGTAATCCGCGACTTTCCTTGGCTCGTGACGGTCCTGGTAACGAGCACGGTCTCGTCTTCCGTCTCCGCACCGAGTTCGTCAATTGCGGCTTTCAGTGTGGAACTCTGTGAGCCGATCGAAAACCGAGCTGAGATGTTTAATCGATCAGCACCACGACGAACAAAATCGGAATCGGATTTTGCGCCCATTATCAGGCCGATTGCGGTGAGAATCATGGTCTTACCTGCGCCGGTCTCGCCCGAGAGAACAGTGAAACCTTGGCCAAATTCCAGGGTGCTGGAATCTATGACTCCTAGACCGCGGATAGATATTTCTTGAAGCGAACTAAGCTCGCTCACCACGCCAGCCTTCAATAGGTAATTTAAATTTTGCAACTAGTCGATCTGTGAATACGCCACTCTCGATATAAGACAAGTGAATTGAATTTTGCCCTTTAGTGAGGGTTACTCGGTCGCCCGCAACAAGATTAAATGTGCGAATTCCATCGCCGACAATATCCGCAGAATCTGATTCCAAATCGATCACTATTTCCGAATCGGGCGAAATCACCATTGGACGCGAATATAGAGCGTGAGCCGCAAGTGGAAGGAGGATCAGGGCGTTGACTTCTGGCCATACGACCGGTCCGCCAGCGGAAAATGCATAAGCAGTGGAGCCGGTTGGCGTAGCGCACACCACCCCATCGCTACCCCAGCGCGAAAGTGGCCGCTTATCAATCTGAACAAAAAGCTCTGCCATTTGGCTACGACCGCGTTCGATTGTTACTTCATTGAGCGCCCAACCCGTGTTCACAACTTTTCCTGCGCGTTCAACCGAATACGAAATCGTGAGGCGGGGTTCACCATGAAACTTCTTCGCGACGACCGCGGCCACGATCTCATCCAACGACGGCTGATGTACCTGAGCGAGGAATCCAACATTCCCAAGATTGATACCCACCAACGGAACCTTGCTTCCTAACACCAGCTCGGCGCCCCGAAGAATGGTTCCGTCTCCGCCGCACACAATCGCTACTTCAATCTGGGAAAGGTCGCGATCTCGATCGTAATTCGTAGATCCAGCAACGAGTGATGGCTGATTAGAGAAAATGGCGAAACCAAGAGCAGAAAGCTTCTGCGAAAGTGAATTGGCAAATTCACTGGCTTCTGGTCGCGAAGGGTGAACCACAAGAAGAGCGCCGCGTTGATTGCTCATTACTGGGGTCCCTTCTCGATCGCCACGTTGATGTCTTCCTCACTCAGGGTCTGGGCTCCGCGCTTTAACCACAAGAAGTATTCGACGTTACCAGAAGGGCCCGGCAAGGTGCTTGCGACTACGCCCAAACATCCCAGCCCCATGTCGTAGGCAGAATCCGCGACCTCTTGAACGGCTGCTTTTCGCAATGAAGGATCGCGAACCACGCCGCCCGCCCCTAATTTTTCTCGACCCACCTCAAACTGGGGCTTCACCATAACCAGAAAATCTGCACCGGTACGTGAGACGGAAACTAGCGCCGGAAGAACCAAGGTCAACGAGATGAATGACAAGTCTGCAACGATTAAGTCGACCGGTTCACCGATTTGCTCGATGGTCAGGTGCCGCACATTCGTGCGATCGAGAACCGTGACGCGCGAATCCTGTCTAATTTCCCACGCCATCTGCCCATAGCCGACGTCTACCGCGACTACTTCGGCCACGTCTCGCTTTAATAAAACGTCAGTAAAGCCACCGGTGGATGCACCGGCATCGAGCGCGCGCTTACCCGTAACCACAATCGATGGAAAAGCATCTAGTGCGCCAGCAAGTTTGTGTCCGCCGCGCGAGACAAAATCATCGCGCTCGCCTTGAATCTTGATGGAAGTTTCGGCGTCAACTTGGGTCGCGGGCTTAGATGCAGGAATGCCACTGACGAGTACAGAACGTGCTTCGATGAGATCGGCCGCATGATCTCGCGATCGAGCGAGCCCGCGTCGAACAAGTTCAGCATCAAGACGTGTCTTCATCGACTGATGCTCTTACAGGCCATCAATCTCGGCGAGTACCTTCTGCAACTCGGCATGGATATTTTCATACTCGTTCGAATGCTCAGTCAACGGCAAGCCTGCAATGTTGGAGATGCGCTCCTTAATTTCCGAAACACGTGCATCGAGGCTCATCTCATCACTCATTTCTTAACCGCCGCCTTCTTTGTGGTTGAACTCTTCTTCGTGGTTGGAGTTTCTGGCTTCGCATTAGCCGATTCGAGTTGAACGATTCGGGCAATCAGCTCTTCTAGCTCTTCCCTGCGAACGAAACCCATCCGCGCGGCGGCGCTTTCGATTTCGCCCTCTATTCGAGCCTTCAAACCTTCCCCGCTCTCCTTGACCCAGCTCGCAAGGGCCGCGCTCATCTCTGCTGCGCTCTTCTCTCCACCGGAGATCTTGCCGATGTAGGTGCGGAGCGCGGAGAAAATATCTTCAGCCATGGCTTAACCGTACCTAAAGGCGTCGAATCGCGCTCGCTTCTACCTGCCAACGGCTTGCGAGTCCCGTTGGAGCTTGCCAGAACCTGCGGCGAACGGCCCCGTCCACTTCCACCCATGTGTCCGGTCGAAGTTTGAGCGCCGCGGATCGAGCTCGCGCGCTCCAAGCCGCTATATCCAGAGTATCAATCTCTTTCTTGGTCGAACGCGGTTGCGACCTCGTGACCACGATCCGAAATTCAACGACCGTATCTCCACTGGGAAGAACTTTCTCCACCGGCGCGCTGCTGACCCGACCGAGGAGAAAGACTTCATTCTTAGGTTCAAACTCCAACTCGAAGTTGGCAATCTCTTTGCTAGTAGCCGTCAGCGACGAAGCCCGAGGTGATTTCTGAGTGGATATCTTGCGTCGAGTAGATTCCCTCGCTTTTTCAACATTCTTTTTTGTCATAATCAATCTTCTCGTTAAGAAGAGAAGACGTATGAGTAACTTCAAAATCTGTGGAGAAATTGATCCTGTGCAGAAATGAAAAAAGCGCCCGCATCGCATTCTTTCGAATGCAACGCTGAGCGCTTTTTATAAATGATGTCCGGCGGCGATCTACTCTCCCACAAGGTCCCCCTTGCAGTACCATCGACGCTGAGAGGCTTAGCTTCCGGGTTCGGAATGGGACC
>Ga0208106_1000065_pt1 | contig 43236 bp, 63 predicted proteins | sample CryBogCBE25Jul08_FD_184577 | JGI IMG/M metagenome (GOLD analysis project Ga0208106, IMG submission 184577) | Freshwater microbial communities from Crystal Bog, Wisconsin, USA - CBE25Jul08 (SPAdes) | ecosystem: Environmental > Aquatic > Freshwater > Lake | place: Crystal Bog, Wisconsin, USA...
AAACTTGGTTACTGCACGTGTTGAGTGCCAGGAAGAAATTGTTCTGATGTTAGCTAACTCAGCAATCTACGCCACTTTATAAAAACTAATGGGGAGGGGTTAAAATCCCTCTCCATTATTAAAATAAGCCATGAATATACTTTGCCACGTAGAGAACTATCCACCTTATCAAAATTCAGGAGCGGAAACATATCTACACTCGATAAATAAATTTTTGGTTTCGCGCGGGCATACGGTTAATGTGATGATGATGAAAAGGCCTTGGGCTGCAACATATACCCACGATGGAGTGAATGTATTTCCGATTGATGGTCATTATGGAAGTCGAATAGTGGATAGCGATATAGTTATAACGCATTTAGACGCAACATTCGACACGTGGAAAATGGTTAAGCGAAAACCAATTCTATGGATATGTCATTCGGGGTTTGATTTCCCAACGGTACGAACCCATAGAGAGATAAATGTTCTTTATAACAGTCATACAATAGTGGAGATGGCAAGATATCCAAATCCACATTACGTATTGACACCGCCGGTTGATATTGATTATTTCAATGTCTGTCAAAAGCCCGAAAAGAATGAGTTTATAACACTTGTAAATATGAACGATTCAAAAGGAGGTGGGATTTTTTGGAGGATAGCAGAAATGATGCCCGATAAAAAATTTTTAGGCGTAAAAGGTTCATACGGCAATCAATTAATAGGAGCGGCAAGCAATGTGACTGTGATAGAGAATACTTCGGATATGCGGGAAGTGTATAGCAAGACAAGGATTTTACTTATGCCATCGAGATATGAAAGTTACGGTATGGTAGGATTGGAAGGTATGGCAAACGGAATCCCGGTTATTGCGCATGATGGTAAAGAAGTGTTTGGATTAAAAGAGAACTTGGGATATGCGGGCATATTTATAAATCGGGATCAACCAGAAAAATGGGTCGAAATGATACGCAAACTCGATAACAAAGTGGAGTATGGCAAAGTAAGCAAACTGAGTCGAAAAAGGGCTGAAGAACAACGTGCAGAAGGTAAACTCGAAATGTTCGAAGAGCATTTACACGTATTGGCGGGTAAGCAAAAACAAACTCACGTTTCAAAGCAAGAATATGCTCAACATAACTAATTCACCATATCCATATTTAGGAGCCGTTCCTAGTATCAACAGAATTGTTGATTATAAGTTAACGGAAGTGGGTTATTCTGAGCCTATTGATTTGGCAACGGCAAAATTGTATTGCAGGGCCCTAACCGGAACGGCAGAAGATACAATTTTTACCCTTTTGATTACCGCCGCAAGGCAAGCTATTGAGGAATACACTTTATTATCTCTGATTCCTAAAACGGCGCAAGTAATTATAGAAAATCCAGCAGGTCCAATGGGCGTTCCTTATGGGCCGGTTGTTGGTGGCGTTACATATACTGATTCTAATGGTAACCAAACATACCCTATGCAAGTGGGTTTTGATTTCCCCGAAGTACTTACTTATACGGGGCAGTTAACGCTTAGTTATTCATGTGGATATACTTCAAATGGATTACCAAAGGATTTAATGGTTGCAATACTTGATCAGATAAATTTTATGTATGAGAATAGGGGAGATAACAGCGATACTGCAGTTGTCTGCTTAAAGGCTCAATTAACTTGTAATAAATATTCTCGCAGGGCATTATTCATGTAGAATCAAATACAAACAAATGAAAAAATTATTATGTTTTTTATCATTATTCTTGGTCTTTAGTTTTTGTGCTGATGCGCAAATAGACATTTCTCAGGCTGGGAATTTTGCTGTAATTAAAAACGGTAGTACGTATGTAGGCTCATATTCTTTGCCTACATTAAGTATTCGGGTAGGTCAGATAACTTCATCTGATACTATCAATGTGGTTATTCAAATAGCCAACCAAAACGGAACAATAGTCGATCAACAAATTGCCGCAACAAGTGTATCGGTAAACACAGTATTAGCAGTTGGGTATATTGATCTTAAGAATAAATTGGCTTCTGCGTTTCCTTACCCATCAGGCGGAGGCGGAACGGGGTCAAACGTAGCTGTAACTAACTTTCCTACATTATACCCAGGGGATTCTACTAAGCAAAAACAAACCGTTTATATTACAGGCGCGAATCTTCTTCCTGTTGATTCTGCCAAAGAAAGAGCGGCTACATATATTATAGGGGCAAATAAATTGCCAATCGACAGTACAACTACAAAACAAAGTGTATTAGTCGTTGGACAAGCATTAAATACGCTTAATCAGTTACATTCTGATTTAATTGCTCCGTTGCCATCAGGTTCAAACGTGATTGGGGCTTTGGATAGTACAAGACAAGGTAAAAACTTTGTTGTATCAGGCCAATCAGGCCCATTACAGGTTACCACTATCGCTTCGGATAGTACAAAAGCGAAACAATCTACTTTTATAACTGGTGCAAATAAACTTCCGATAGATAGTACAACGACAGGAAAGAACGTTGTTATTCAAGGTGTAGGGTCAAATCCAATACCAGTTTCGGGTTCAGTAAGTGTCAGTAATGAATATTCAGTTCAGGCGTCCGATTCGATTAAATTAAAACAATCTTTATACATCATAGGTTCTAATAAGTTGCAGGTTGGCGTAGATTCTACTACTACCGGAAAAAATATAAACATAGCTGGTCAAACACAACCCTTACAGGTTACTTCACTTGCAAGTGATTCGACAAAAACAGCACGAAATTTTGTTATTTCAGGTCAGGGGCCACTTTTAGCATTTGATTCAACCAAACAAGGTAAAAATGTTGTCATATCGGCACAGGCTGCCGTTTTAGCCGTTAGCCCGGTAGGAACTACTGCAATTACAGGTCAATTAGGAAGTGTTACCAATACGACCAGTTTAGCAACTACACTTAGCCAGGAATATGCTTTTGGTTCAATCACTACTCAAAACTTAAACTCAACAGGTACCGCAACGGCGGGTTCTGCATTGGAGATATTAACCGTTGGTGCAAATGCCGTTTCTATTCAGATAACGGGAACATATACTGGTGCGCTTTCTATTCAGTATTTGAATGAAAATACAGGTCAGTCATGGGTGACGTTGACGGGTAACCAGATATTGACAATGATTTCTTCAGCAACCGGTTCCACTGTTGCGAGTGCCGCTACAGGTATGTTCACGGTTCCTACTTTTGGCTCATGGAAAGTAAGAATTACCGGATTGGCTGCCATGACGGGTTCAGCCAACATAACACTAAGAGCCTATCAATCAAAGGGTGCCGATTTAGTTGGCCTGTTACCAGGACAAACGTTAGCTAACATTACTACTGTCACCACAGTAACAACCGTGAGTACCGTAACAACGCTTGCTAACGGACAAACAGCGTCAGGTTCGGCAGCTACTGGTTCACCGTTGCGTATTGGCGCAATAGTGGTTCCAACAACCGCGGCCACGCAGGTAGCATTGACACCGGCAGTGGCCTATAACGTTGGATTAACTACTGGGCAGCAAGAGATAACAAAATCTTTCGGTACAGCCGAATTGGATTATACTTTTAACGGCACCATTCCCAGCACCACGGTTATTCCTTTTAAAAACGCGTCCGGTTCAACAGGGATTAGAAATTACTGTAGCGAGATTACGCTTTCAGGTACAACTAATGCCGTATCGGGTACGGTTTATATTGAAGATGCACTATTAACCGCCGCTTCGCAGACTATTGCTTCAAATACGCTTACCACTTCAACCAATCATGATTTTAAAGTGGGTGATTTGGTTACCATTGCATCCAGTACCGTTACTGGCCTTACAGCAACTGCAAACGTATATGTATTGACAGTGCCATCAGCAACAACGGTAACGTTTTCAAATACTCCAAACGGTTCTACGTTGGCAATATCGGGTACATCAGTAACAGCTACGCTTTACCGTGTCCTTTGGCAGGGATATGTAAACACCGCTTCAACGCCTTTGGTACACTTACAGTTTAGCACTCCGTTAAGGGGCGCACCCAACAGTGTTATGAACATTCAGACACCAACGGCAGCTACGGGAACAATAATTTATAACGTTCATGGTTATGTAAGTTATTAATGAAAATAATTCATAGGTACATATCGACAATTGATGTGGGTCAGTTTAGGGATATTATTCAGATTATACCCCCTATTGATACCTCATCATTTGGCAATATTTCAAGAGTATTTAACACGGCAAATGCACAAAGCCAATACGCTTTAGTGCATCCAGGGGGCAATGCAAGACAGTTGCAGCAAGATAATGTGGTTTATGACAATATCATAACGGTTTATATAAGGTATACTTCAACATTAATGTCTAACTGGCAATTAATTTATGACGGTGCACCTTATACAATTCATAAGAGTTCAAATGTAGATGCAAAAAACAGGTTTGTCCAATTATTATGCTATTCTAAAAAAGCTGGATAAATGGGAACCTTTTTAAAACTGGATTTATCAGGAATAACACAGATACAGGAAGCTATCGAAAAAAAGAACGAGGATTTAATAAATGGAGTAGATGATGTGATGACGGCTTCTGTTTTGGATATGAACAAAGAACAAAAAGAGCTTGCTCCGGTAAATACTGGATTGCTAAGAGAAACATTAGGATTTGATGTAGGCACACCACTTGTAAAAGAAGTTTTTAGCGGTGTTAACTACGCTCCTTATGTGGAGTTTGGAACAGGAGGATTGGTTGATGTACCGGCAGGTTTGGAGGATGTGGCTGTACAGTTCAAAGGACACGGATTAAGAAAAGTAAACCTACCTGCTAGGCCGTTTTTCTTTCCTCCGTACTACGATCAAAAAGCAAAGATGATTGAGTTATTAAAAAAGTTATTAGGAAGATGAAAAACCCTTCGTTAGCCCTTCGTAAAGCATATTACACCTATATTAATGGGTTAGGGTTAATATTCAATGGGAATCCACTTCCGATATATAATGGAATGGCACCGGATACTGCAACTGATTCTTATATTATTTTAAGTTCAGTAAATTGTCCGACAACTCCCGACAAATCTACTTACACTTTTAGGGCAAATATTTTGATTGATATTGTTAATAAAAGTGGTAGTTTTGGGTATCAGCCTTCTGACACAATAGCCTCTTCTATTTTAGCTATTATTAATCCAGATTCCAGCCCCAATTTAAGCCCCGATTTTCAATGTGTTAACACCACCTTATTAGGTTTATCCAATAGGGAAGGTCTTAACAATACTGAGCCATTTTTTAGAACACTTATTCAGTATGGGCATCTAATCACACAACTATAAATTTTAAAAGGCATGTCAGCAAATAAAATTAACAGCCGTACTTGGCTGATTCTTCAATCCGATGATGGAAACACCTATTTACCCGTTGGCTGTTTAACAAACAACGATATGGATTTAAAAATACCTCCTATTGATGTTAGTTCTAAATGCGGGAATGAATGGATTGCAGGGGTTAAGTTTGATGAAAAACTTACCGGCACGGCTTTCACAGACGATCAGTATGGGTCAATTACTTTAGCAAGTGCAGCTAAAATACGATCCCTTTGTGTTGCGCAAACCGTAACATATTGGAAAGTAGGGCCCGCTAATCCAACAACAGGAGATAACTATTACACAGGCGTTGGCGTTGTAACCGATTGGAAAGAAGTCGCAAAAGACGGTGATGCAAACGTGTTTGATTTCTCCGTTCAGATTACTTTACCACCAATGACAGCGCATAACGCATATTAATATGTTTGTACTACACCTTAAAGACTTGGAAGGAAACCCATTTGAAATGAAATTGAAATGGTCAACATGGGCCATGAATAGATTTTGTCAATTGGCATCGTATCAAAAAGACGATAAGGGAAGGGATATTCCTTTAACTATTTCTGAAATGTTTACGATACTTGGTAGTGGCAATTTCAGTTTTGAAAGGGTATGCCAATTTATCCAGGCATCTGCAGAATGCGCTAATAGAGGGCCGGTTTCTTATACCGAATTTGACTACGCCGATTGGATAGATCAACATGGAGGACTTTTCAAGAGTACTGGAGAGATAGCGGATTTTGCGCGTTATATCATCAATCAAATTACCAATGATGTAACACCATTGCCGGGAGAGGGGGAACTCGAAAAAAAAAACAATCCTTAACGTGGGATGATATATTAGTACAGGCCGTTCAAAGCGGATTAACAATAAAAGAGTTTTGGGCTATGTCATGGTACGAATTTAGTATCCATCGCATAGCCCATTTTCGTAATGATGTAAACGATTGGGCTCGGACAAGAAAGATAGCCTACATGATTTATGTAATGAATACGGGTGATAAATCTCGAATGTCAGAACAAAAATTTTTAGGGCTACCAATCGATGAAAAAGAAGAAAACGAAAGGCCGTTATCTATGGAAGAAGTGCAAGAGGCATTTAGATTTTACCAAAACAACGGGGCTAAAAATATTCAGAACTGATGGCAGAAGATGTACAAAGTCTAAAAATTATTATTACGGCTGAGAATAAAGCCGCAATAGCCGCGCTTAAACAAGCCGCAGAGGCTACGGATGCTTTTGGTATATCTGTTAAAAAAACAAGTGCCGTGGTTGATAATGCGGCAGCCGCTACAGATGTATTGTCCGCTAAATTGGCTCGCCTTAAAAAAGAACTTGAAAATGCAACGGATCCAAGAAACATAGGGATTTTAAATAATTCCATAAAACAAACAGAGCAACAACTTGAATTAATCAACGCGGCGGCACAACAGACAGGGGCGAATATAGAAAAAGGAATGGCTAAGGCCACAACTGGTTTTACATCGGCAATTACTAATGCCCGTAAACTTCAATTTGTTTTACGATCGCTCGCCGGAGTGGGTTTATTTCAGTTATTTACTTTGGGTGCGGAGGCTGCCGTTTTAATGGCTACAGGCGTAGATAAGTCTGCTAAAAAAACAAAAGAATTTGCGGATGAATATATAAAAGCACTCGATGCGGCACAAGAAAGTTCGCAAAAAGAAATTGCAACAGTTCAGTCCTTAATTGCTGTAGCTAGCAACGAAAGCTTATCAAAAGATAAGCGCAAAAGGGCTTTGGCTGAATTAAATAAGGAATATCCCGGCTATTTTAATAATACTGATAAAGACTTAACTGATACGGCGCAACTCAAAAAAATTACGGATGATTTATCTGGGGCTATTATTAGGCGCGGTAAAGCGGAGGCTTTTGCTACTTTGATAGGAAAAGAAAATGCGAAATTATGGGAAGCACAGCATAGTTCAATAGAACAACAAGAGGAAAAATTAGGCACAGTAACTAAAGCATGGGATTTTTTAAAGGGGTCAATACAAGCCGGAGCAAGTCCAGTTTTAGGTGCAATGAATGTCAATATGAATTTGCTTAATTCAACATTGGAAGAGCAACAAACTTCTATAAAAAACGCAAAAGCAAACATTGCAAGCCTTACCGTTGAGATAAATAAAAATACCGAACAACAATTTTTAAACAATGATCTTGGTAAACTCGAAACAAAAACGACAAAAGAAAAGGACGATGCTTATGCAAAATTAGCAAAATCTTTAAAAGAAATAAACGGACTTTATCAAGATCGATTAATTGACAATAACGAGTTTAATGCAAAAAGTATAGAAGCCTATCAAACTGCGTTAGAAACACTTGCTAAAAATGGAATTGATCCATTAAGTTCTGCGTTTCAAAATTTAATTGATAAGCAAAACGAGTTTATACGTCCACGTGGTAACAGAGGTAAAATTGCTGAAACTATTTCTTATGAAAAACAAAATGATTTTGATCCGCTTTCAGAAAAAAAATTATTACCAGGCGAAAAAAAACCATTGCTTTCAAACCCCAACGAAACCGATAATGAGCAAAAAAGAAAAGATTTAATCGCTTTATCAAAAGAGGCTGCTACTGCGGCAAATCAGCTTGCATCTGCTTTTGTAAACGCCGTTTCTTCAGGCGAAAATATGGGAACAGCATTAATAAAAGTGTTTGAGGAGTTGGCTAAAAAAATAGCTCAAGCAGCAATAGAAGCGTTAATATTTACAGCCATTATTGATGCGGCTTCTGGCGGAACAGCCGATGCCGGGTCTTTGGCAGGTGCTACCGGCGGTGGGTTAAGTGGATTTGGGTCAATATTTAAAAAGCTTTTGGGATTTGCAGGGGGTGGTACGGTTTCAGGACCTACAAGCGGTTATCCTGTTATGTTACACGGAACCGAACATATTATGCAGCCTGGACAACTACAATCCATTGTGGCAGCTTCTGCGCAAATGGGATCATCAATGGGCGGTGGTAATAATGCAAATCAAACTTTACAAACAAGAATTTCAGGAAATGATCTTTTAATATGGATTGAAAGGGCTAATTATTCAATGAATGTAAGAAGATAATGTACGGGCAAAAATATATAGTTCAAGCTGTAGGATTAAACAATAAAATGTTTACATGCGAGATATGGGAAAAAGGTTATTCCGGATCTGTCAGTCAAATAGAAGCGGGAACGAATCCTTTTTTACATTCGCTTATTAACTCTACTGACGATGCTTTTGGAGGTGTCATCTCTTCTACATTAGATATTGAATGTAATATAACAAATTTTGTAGGCGCTTTACCTGATTTCACATCAACAGATAATCGTAAATATTGGGTTAATTTTTATGCCAAGGGATATCCCGGTAGCCTTAATTCAACTATTCTTTGGAATATGTGGGAAACCCCTTCTCCGTTTGCTGATTGCAATATGCAAATACTTGTAAATGGAGTGATTCAATTATTTCAGTTTAGTGCAAATACAGGTTCTTTAACTACTAAGGCCGGAGATATTGTTCAGATAGTTTTGGCGGTATTTATTTTACCTGCACCAACTGGAACAAATTGGATGCTTCAAATACAGAAAGATGGAGTAGATATTTACAATGTTTCAATAGATACTTCAACGGTTGTCATTGGAGCAAACCAAACATTTACTTTTGTTGCATCAGGTACTTCAGTTTATACAGTTTTATGCAAATCATACTCGGCTTCGCAACCTGGACCTTCTGTACCTGTAAATACTCAATATAATTTATTTCAAGGCTTTATTTTAACTGATCAAGTTCAGCTTCCTTTTAATACTGGCTATAAAGGGCTGAAATTTAGCTGTACGGACGGTTTTGCAATGTTGAAAAACATACCATATACTCCTATTAATAGGTCAACGGCAACCGAAACTCTATTAGCGGTTATTTTAAATTGTCTAAACCAATTACAATTACCTAATAATTATTATTTAAATATTTGCGTTTCAGTTTTTGCAGGAGGAATGAATGATCGCGGAGCCGGAACGCAATACGAACCATTTTCCCAAACTTATTACGCTTATAGAAATTGGTTAACCGGAACCGGGGCGACTATATTAGGTACCGTAGAAACAAGTCCTTATATGAGCTGTTACGATGTTTTAAACAAGATCGTAACTTCATTTGGATGTCTAATGCGTCAATCTGGAACAGAGTTTTATATATCCTCTGTGAGCGAAATGGCCGGCACAAATATTTATTATACAAAATACGACTATAGTGGGTCTGTGGTTTCAAGCGGAACAAAATCAATTAATAAAACTATTGTACCATATACTTCAAGTTCGCCTTATTATTTTATTAATGGGTCTCAATATAAATTATTAAGAAAGGGGTTTCCTGATTTTCAAATTAAATGCCCTGCTTCTTATTCACCCCAATGTATTGACAACGGTACAATGAGCACTTTAAGTGGCGGATTTCCTTATGGATGGAATTTTACTCCTTATGGAGGAGTAACAGCTTCTTCGTTAGGACCATATAACGCCATAAAATTAGCGCCTACATCCGGAACGCCACCATTTAATATTGTTTCAATTAGTCCTTCGGTAGTTTCCCCTATTTATAATTATGACAAATTAAATTTATCATTTTGGATTGACGGACAGGCAACACCATCAAGCACGGTTCCTAAATGTTATGCTAACATAATTCTTAACCCTTTGGGTGGAGGGTATTCTTGGTATGTAGACAAAAATGGAAACTGGATTCAGACTTCAGCCATTATAAATGCAGTACCGTATCCTGTTATCGGCACTACTAATAACGCTTACCAATCTTTTAGCATTTCAACCAATCCAGCACCCGTTTCGGGGACAATAACAATTACATTTAGTTGTGATAACGCAAATACATTAACCTGTGTAATAGGGAATGTAGTATTAACTTATACGTCTCAATATCAATATCATTTAATAAAAAATTCTGTTACAAATCTTTCTTACCAAAAAATTGTTGAATTACCATTAGGAGCACCTTCAGATGTAGGGTGCATGACTCAAGTTGGTTCTTTAGTTGACAACACAAATACACCTTTATCAGGATGGTATAGATATGGAATTAGCGAAACTTATGACTGTCTTTTAAGATTAATTTACCAACAGATGTATAATGTGATGTCTGTTTCATCATTAAATTTTGATGCTGATTTAATGAGCCTTTTTAACGATCCGGACTCAATTGTTCCATTTAGTTCCTTTCAAGTGACAGATACTATAGGACAATTATCAGCCTCTGGAAATTATTATTTGTTAGGAAATTCAAAAATAGACTATACCAAAGACAAAATTCAGGTTTCATTACTTCAAACGACTAATACAGACATAAGCGTTACGCCAACAGAAATTAATGTACCTCAAAATAATTACTAATGTCAGTTCCTATACACGGTATAAATGTTCTTATGTATGTCAACGACCCAATAGAGGGTAACATATTATTTGCCTGTGCACGGAATTGTACATTTAACGCTACATTGTCTCTTACATCGGTAACAAATTATGCAAGCAATCAATTTGAAGAGTTTAGACCAAATTTGAACGGATGGACTATGACAGTTGATGGTTTGGTAATTATAAATAACTATTCCTATGCCAAAATATTAAGAGATCAACAAGCGCGAATACCTATATATATTCAGTTTTCTGTAAACCAGGAAGATGGTACATTTGTAGTATATTCGGGATACGGATACACGACCTCTTGCTCTATTTCAAGCCCTTATGATGGCGCAGCCACGTATCAAGCCAATATTCAAGGAACCGGCGCATACGGTGTTTCAAATAGCACCCCTCCGCCACCAACTACAAATCCAGTGTACGAACTTCAATTTGCGGCCGCTTCGGGCGGCGAAACTTATTTGACAAACGCATCACTTGTCGGTGCAGTAGTGGTAGGACAATTTAGGGGCGGCTCTCAAGTGCCGTTAATTACTTTTGGTTCACCTGCAGGAAACCAAATTAAATTTACAACAGCTCTCGGAAGATTAGATTTCGATCCCGCAAATCCACTTGTTGCCGGAGAGTTAATTACGGTTCAATACAGATAATTTGCCAATTACGTTAAGAAACGTAATTTTACACAGCCACACATAAGCCACATATAAGACTATTACTAACAGTCTATTGGCTTTTAATGAAAAAAATATTATTTATTTCGGCGTTATTTATTACGCTTTGTTTCTTTCAATCTTCGGCGCAAACACCTTCAGGATCTAAATTTAGATATTTAGGGTCTTGGTTTATTTCGGCTGATACATCTACCGCGACAAGTGCCGATAGTAACTCTATTAGATATAGAAAACAAGACAGTACTTTTTATTTTAAAGGACTTGGTTATTGGTACAGTTTTGTAAAAACGAGTTCTTTGGGAAGTTATAAGTTGGTATCCGACAGTTTTTTTAATACCGGATATGCTACCCGCGCAAGGTTAAAGCAGTTGACAGATAGCATGAGTGCAACTATCAATTACACGAACTGGAACATAGCCTATAACCGATCAGGAGTTTCACTAACATTTACTTCCAGCACGTTCACCTTTACAAAGCAGGATGGAAGTACATTAACGGCTTCTGTACCAACGTTTAATCAGAATACTACCGGAAGCGCGGGAAGTGTGTCAAATAGCCATTCTGTAGGATGGGGGTTATCAGGAAGTTCATTTAACGGGTCTGCGGCTATTACATGGTTGGCTGATAGTACTGCGGTTAGTACAAAGCTGAATGTACTTAATCAGCTCAATAAGTTTACGGGTAGCAGCAATATAGTATCGTTGGGTACTATTATTTCGGGAATTTGGAATGGAACCGCTATTGCTGACACATATATTTCTTCATCAACTAACTGGAATACCGCGTATACAAACCGAATAACATCTGCATCTGTACCACTTGCAATAGCTGGAAATGCTATATCATTTTCTTATGTTGGTACTAACTTAAAACTGACCGGTTCCCAACTTAATACCATACAGGATATTTCTACAAATTCCAGTCCAGCTTTTCAAAATATTACGTCAACAAAGGGCGCATCTATTTACGGCATTACAATATCTGTAGGCGGTTCAAATTCAGAAACAAGTTCTTTAGCAGTTGGAAATGGTGCCTTAGCATCTTTGCCATCAGGTGGAGGATCATATAGTACTACCGCTATAGGAACTAATGCATTAAATGCACAAACAACTGGCTTTTATAATACTGCTGTTGGTGATTTAGCTGCTCCTTCTTTAACTACAGCATCTCGTAATACATTTATAGGATATGGAACGGCTTCTAATATTCAAACCGCAGCAAATGACAACACTTTTGTAGGGAATGTTGCAGGAGGTCAAATAACTGGCTCAAGTAATGTGGCAATCGGTTCTAATTCTGGAAATATAGGTTTTGGTTTACTTTATAAAACAACATTAATAGGGGATTCAACAAGTTCAAGCGGGAACTATTCAAATAGTACAGCATTAGGATATGGTGCGACAGTTACAGCAAGTAATCAAATGGTTTTTGGTAATAGTTCAGTAACAGCAAATGTATTTAATGGTTCTGTTTATTTTACTTCAGGCGGTGCCGTTCCTTCGACAAACTTTAATATCACAGCAAGTTCTTCTAACTATTTGTACATACAAGGTGGTGGTACATCAGGCAGTGTAACAGGTGGAGTTGCAATTACGGATAACGGAGCGAGAAACAACCAGTTTTTTATACGTTCTCTTACTAATAGTATGGATTGGTACACAAATGCAACGTTAGCATTAACAATAAATGCTTCACAGCAGGCTACTTTTGCGTCCAATCTAACAGTCGCAGGTGCTATCTATGGTCAGAGTGCAAACCAATACTTTGGTACAAACGGTCAAGATAATACAATTAATATATATGGTTATAGTGGCGCCACTTCTTTAATATCATCAAATGCCGGTGTGAGTTCAAGCTATAATGGGATGAGAATTGTATCTAATATCACTAATGCAAACTCATTACCTGCGTGGTCGATTGATTTAGGGGGTAATATAAATACCACAACTGTTTCAGATGCTTTCACAGTAGGTAGAAAACCTAACGGTGGAAGTTGGGCTAACTTTTTTTCAATATCAAGTTCAGGAACAGCTTCTTTTTCATCATTAGGAACTGGAACAGTTTATAGCAACGGAAGCACTTTGACAAATACAAACCCGTCAGATATACGTTTAAAAAATACAGTTAACACATTCCAGTATGGGTTAAAAGAAATAATGCAACTACAACCAAAATCATTTTATTACAATTCAGATAGCACAAAATCAAATTTAAAATACGGGTTTATTGCACAAGATGTGTTAAAAATTATGCCTGATATGGTTCGTAAAATATCAAAGGGTTCTGATTATTTGGGATTGGAAACAGAAGGTATAAACGTAGCCTCTGTAAAAGCAATACAGGAAATGGAGCAGCAGATAATAGAACTACAGAAGCAGGTAGCGGAATTGAAAAGTAAAACAAAATGATAACCCTACTATTCATATCACTCGCTGCAATGTTTAACGCAATATGCGATACGTTGAAAGATCACTACGAAACAAGCGTTTTTTCAAAATTGCCTGAATTATTTTGGAACCCAAATGTTTCATACAAAGTTAAGTTATGGCGTTGGGTAAGCATAGATGCCTGGCATATCAGCAAAGCCCTGTGGATAGGGTGCTTGCTACTGTATGGATATTTCTTTGAGGGCGGATTTGCTGAATTGATTATTGCCTGGGTATTATGGACAATAGTATTTGAAACTTTTTACTCTAAACTTTTAATAAAACCAAAACAATGAAACAGCATTTAACACTGATTGCAATTATGATTGTAGGCATATCAATTTCTTCTTTTGTTACCTACGAATTGGTAAAAGAAAAGCCAGTAACACCAAAAACCAACTTAACGGTAACACTTCATGCTGAAGAATGGCAGGCAGTAGTTGGCAGTTTGGCGGCCCATGCAGATAGCGCAAGAGTATTAAAAGACTCAACTAAAAGAAGTAAGCACGTTGATACTTTACTCGGAAACTTACAGTTTATCGCATCCAAAATCAAAAAGTAACCCATTTAATAACCATTCATAAAACAACCAATGAAACACGTTGATATCAAAGCAGCACTGGGCAATATTACTTCTTTAGGCTTTTTCGGCATATCAATGACCAATGTAGAAACAGGCCTTAGAATTATGTGCCTTATTGGTTCATTGGTCGTTGGGTGGGTAACGTATAAACACACACAAGAAAAACGAGCCTTTTTACGTCAACAGAACAAAGAGGCTGAAGATTAACCATTTACCTTAAAAAATAACAGCATGAAAAATTTATTTGCAAATTTTAAAGGCAATATCACAGAAATTATTGGCCTTTCTGTAACGGTACTTTCTTTCGCTTTTATGTTCTTACTGCTATTCGTGCCGGTGCCTGAGCATAATAAAGACCTGGTTAACACAACTCTCGGCTTTGTATTGGGTTCGTTTGCCGCTGGAGTTGCCGGGTACTATTTTGGGGCCAGCAAAACACACGGAGTTGCACCTACGTCAGTAAGTGAGCTTACTCAAACATTAACCGAAACCAAACAACCATGACAACTTACAACCAACAACGGCCGGATAATCGAATAGGTTATACCGTTCTTATTATGATGGGCATATTGGCCGCTATTCTGATATTATCATCATGTGGAAGTGTAAATAAGTCTCAAACCACGACTACAAAGAAAGATAATATCGATAAAACAGAAGATTCCACTGTTATAGATACCGGAGTATCATCAGAAAGCAATAAATCTTCGGATTATGAGAAAGTTGAAAAACAGTATGGTCCACCAATCCACGATACAATCAATGGTCACGATACCATCTTTGTACCGCTAAAATCAGAAACAAACACCAGTTTGAAACAGCAACAATCAAAATCTTACTCGTATTATAATGTGTATCAGCACTACATAATTAACGAACATTATCAGATTAACGAGAAAACAACCGTAAAAACAAAGGAAAAGACAGGCGGAGTTCCATTTTGGGTATTTGTGATTGTGTTTGTCCTTGGTGCGGCCGGCGGTTTTTGGCTAAGTAAATTCCTTTCTCCCACAACGTTGATCAATGAGGCCGAAACCGAATACAACAAAATAAAAGCAGGCGTACTTAAAAAATTATAATTATGCAACTATCAAAGAAAAGTATTGATGCAATCATAGCCTTTGAGGTAACAAGCCCCGAATACTATGAGAAGCATTACCAAAACCCTACCTGGCCCGGTGGTGACAGCGGCGTAACAGTGGGTATTGGGTATGACTTGGGGCAAAATACCCGGGAAACAATAATAATGGACTGGACCGGCAATGTTAACCTGAATTTCGTTTCATTGATGGCCAATTTGGCCGGTATTACCGGTGAAGCGGCAAAAGCGAAAATAACCGGTTTGGTGAAAGGGATTATTGTTCCTTATTCAGCCGCCTACAATGTTTTTGTGAACAACACGCTTCCAAGGTTCTGTAAAGCAGCTCTGCATGTTTACCCGGGCCTAGACAAACTGAATCCTGATACCCAGGGGGCGATTGTTTCCCTTGTTTATAATCGTGGTAATGGATTTGGCGTTGAAGGTAAACCCAGCTGGGATAGCCGGGCTGAAATGCGCGAATTAGCCCCTTTAATTGAGGCAGGCGATTACGAAGGTATAGCCGCCACCATTGACAAAATGAAACGCCTGTGGGTAGGAAAACAGGATATGGCGGGCCTTATCGATCGCAGAGAAGTGGAAGCAAAACTAATCACCGATTCTTTAACTAGCTCTGATCAACTGACCGGGGCGCATATTTTCAATGTATGAAAAAACTATTCACCCTTATCCTGATCAGCTGCTGCCTGGTGGTCAGCGCCCAGCACACGATTGAAATAAAGCACAATTATTACACTTTGGAGTTTGATACAATCCTGAAAAGTCCATTAATCAGCTGGTACATTCAAACTACAGCTCACGCAAATAGTACTACCAAAATTGACCGCAAAAGTGTAGCTGCTTTTCATTCTGACCCGTTGATTCTGCCAAAATACCGGGTAGCGTCTGATTTGACTTATAAAAACAACGGAAAGTATGATAAAGGCCATCTTTCGCCTTATTCAGCTTTTTACTTCGATTTGACGGCCGCAAAGGAAAGTATGTATTATGAAAATACGGCCCCTCAAATCAGTTTTTTCAACGAACACGCTTGGGAAAAGTTGGAGCAGTATGTACTTAAAACTTTAGCACCTGAAAATGATAGCATTTATGTGTACACTGGTTGCCTTTACGGTAAGTCAACAATGACCGGCGTACCGGTACCAGACTATTATTGGAAATATATCAGCTACAAAGGGCATACAGAAGCGTGGCTGGCAAAAAATGAGCCAACAAGCCTTACGGATTACATCAATTACGCCATTCCATCAGAAGCCCTAAAAACAGTGATTCTGCAATATTACCCCAATCTTAAATTACCGTTTTAATGTCACAGAAAAGAGGAGATAAAAGCAAAATATTGCGTGACTTAATACTGAAGTTTCCTAAAACCTCTAAAAGAGGATTAGCGCAATTAGCAGTTGAAAAGTACCCTCTATTATTTACGGCAGAATCAGCGCGTACCTCAATACGTGACTTAACAGGATCAAATGGCAAAGAACGCCGAAGTCAGGTTACCGATGTAATTGAAAAGCCGGTTTATGAATTGCCCCCTTCTAAATGCCAAGAAAGAGAATTTAAAGTACTGCCGAAAAATGCCAACAATATACTTTGGCTTTCAGATTTGCACATTCCTAATCAGGATAATGATGCTTTAAAAGCTGCAATCGACTTCGGAGAAAAAGAACAAGTGAATTGCATCGTATTGGGTGGTGATGTTATGGATAATACCCCTTTTTCTCAACACGACGGTCCCCCCCCAGGACTAAATGACGTTCGTGAATGGTTTGAGTACACAGAACAATTTTTAGCCTACCTGCGTAATCGGTTTTCAAAAGCTACAATAATTTGGTTAGAGGGTAATCACGATAACTGGATGATGCGGTTTTTAATGAAAAAAGCACCGATATTATTCAGTGATGAGTATTATCACTTGCCTCAACGCTTGAATTTAAAGAAATACCGGATTGAATTTTACCCTGAACACATCATTTTAATGGCGGGTAAATTACAGATGCACCACGGTCATACTATGATCCGCGGAGTATTTGCTCCGGTAAATGCCGCCCGAGGGCTTTTCCTTCGTATTAAAAGCAATGGCATCATTGGTCATGTACATACTACCTCTCAGCACTCCGAAAAGAACCTTAAAGGCGATATAATGGGTACCTGGTCAGTAGGCTGCCTTTGTACATTATCGCCGAATTATGACCCGCATAATACAAAGCATAATCAGGGATTTGCTATAATCAAAGTCAAAAAAGACGAAAATTTTGAGGTAAATAATTACTCCATCCATAAAGGCGTAATACTGTGATCACAAAGGTATTTTCACGGGGAATTATTTACAATAAGCAGCTTTATAAAGAGCTACAGGAATTAGATGCCCGTTGTTTTCCCGGTTGTGGAAATGAGTTTCATCGAAACAGAGATTGGTGGGTTATACTTGATAAGGGCTTATTGTGGATGTCTCTACAGCTCAAAAATATGTGTGTTTGTGCGGGCTTGGGTGCAAAAAGAATACAGGGGCCAGGGATGGCAGAAAAGAATGATAAAGGTCAGAGAACGGGCAGCGCGAAAAGGATGTAGTGCCATCGTTACATATACAACACCTGATAATTTCCCTTCAGCCAACAGTTTAATTCGTTGTGGTTTCTTGTTACATGAACCAATGTATGCTTATGCCGGGCGAGAAATGATGTATTTTATAAAAAGATTTTAAGATTTTTTCTCATATAGCAGTTAGTTTTGGTTGCGGGGCCGGTTTCTACTGGCCCCAATTTTTTTTCTATTTTCGGGTTATGCTCGGGAATGAATTAAAATTTAATATTACTGTCGATGAAATAGAATATAATGTTTTCCGTTATACTTATTCATACGGACAGGTTTATCACATTTGGGGGCCAAAATTCAGCCGATTCATGCTTGACTACAAGGATGGGGTTTGGAAAGATCATCTCGGGTCTGATTTGGCGGAACAATTAGGTAAAGAGATAGAAGCTTTTTTGTTAACTCAAAAATCTTAAATTGCGGTCCGAATCCAGGGAATAAACGAACCAAAAACAAAGTTTTGTTTTAGGAAGAATTCCAAAAACTTTATAATAAGTTGATAAACAGCATATTATAAAATTTTTGGTAGTCCGCTCGGGACCTCGATACACTTTTAAGCAAAAGCCCCTATTTACGGGGCTTTTGTCTTTTTAACCAGTGGTAGTAAGGCTTTCGCGGTAGCCGTAAAATGTAAGGTTTGTGTAACCTTGTGGTAACTCGTGTGTAAAAAACACTATGTTTGAGGTAGAAATGTTTTAGGAATGAAACTATCATTGCACCTCATCTTAAGGAAACCTGACCCTAACCCGAAAGGCCAGTACCCAATTTATGTAAAAATCACCATCAACCGGCTTACTTCATACTTGGCGACCGGGGAATTCATTTTTGAGAAGCAATGGGATGAAAAAGAAGAGCAGGTAAAAAATCATCCGCTCGAGGTTCATATCAATGCCCGAATTAGCGAAACAAAGGCCAATATCAGCCGCCGGTTTACTGATCTGTCACTGGCCGGGAAACCGGTTTCAGCCAAAGAGTTAAAAGCCATGTTCCAGGGCGGCAAAAGCCTGCACAATATTTTTACGTTCAAAGAGGCTTTTATTCGTGAAGTCGAACACAAGCGCGAACCCGCCACATTAGAGAACTATCGGAAGCATTTATTAAAACTCGAACAATTCCACGGATCACAAAATTTGAACTTTGAAGATATTACACCTGAATGGCTGGGCCGGTATGAAGCATTTCTGCGAAAGGCTGACCCCGATAAAAAAGAGTTGGCTAATAACTACGTACACGCACTTTTCAAAACTCTGAAGCTGATATTTAATGCAGCCATTAAGAAAGGCTTAATCACCGAATACCCTTTCGATAAATACGAAAACCCAATTTATAAGGCCCCGATAAAAGATTACCTGGTTCTAAGTGAAATCAGCAAATGGGAAGAGTACGCCGATCAACAAACAGATCCAGTATTGCGGCAGACAGCCATTTATTTTCTGTTGGGGGCATCTACCGGTTTACGAATATCGGACTGGCCCGGGTTCTCAATAAAAGAACATATCAAAGATGGAAAAGTACTCCTCCGAGCCAAGAAAAACGGGGAATGGGTGACAATGCCCGTAAATGGCATTTTAAAGCGCAATATTGAACGCATGAAGAAAGTGGCACTTACTATCGAAGAACCTACAATTAATGAGAAATTAAAGGTGATAGCTAAAGGCCTAGGGATAAATAAGCATATCACCTCACACACCGGTAGACATACCTTTGCAATTGAATTATGCGCAAACAGAGGGTTATCAGTGGAAGTAACTGCAGAACTTATGGGAATTACAATTAAAACGGCAGTTGATAATTATTATAAAGTTACTCAGAGAAAAATAAACTTAGAGGTAACAAAAGCATGGAAAAATTTATAAAGTGGTCAATTAATTTTTAATGACTTACGATGTTTTCTAAAATTTAAAAGCCTATTTGAGAGTAGCTTTATTAAGAAAATATAAAAAAGATGCAGATCCTTCTTCTTTTAAAGTATAATCTTTATAGCTTTTGTAAAGATTAAACCGTATTCCCTTTAATGGATTATTCAAAAAATCGTGCATTTTAAACCATATTACAGCATTATAGTATGATTCACTACCATAAGGTTGGATAAGTTCACTTTTTCCATATTCACTATATATTGTTTTTGTAGAATCATTATCAAATAAAAAAATTGCCGATGATTTTTCATCAGCTATTGCCTCATATCGAATGCTTGTTTTAAAAGAAAATCCTATTATAGTATCTTGTTCATTTCTTATAAGTTTTGAAAATAAAAAATCTGTATCAAAAAAGCCGTTTGTTTTTATTTTTATTTTAAACCATTGCGTTTCCCAAGTTATTTTTTTAGTAAAAGGATCTGTTTGCTTAATCCAATTTTGAGAAAACGTTTGACAATTGATTAATAAAAGAATACCAAAAACTATTAATAACTTTTTCATAAAATTATTTTAAAGTCACAGGTTGCGAATAACGAAGCACTTTTACAATATCGTAAAATCCCAAACAGTATATCCCAGATGTGTTATTAGTAATAGTATCCGTAAAAAGAAAAGTTCCTGTATTTGTTAGTTTGTAGGTATAAACCCGGTTTGTGCTACCTGGGTTGCCATTATAAAGCATAATTGAATCTATTCCGATTGACGATATTCCATTCGAAATAACATGAGAGGTAACGACTGTATCTAATGTTACAGAAGCCTGAAAACATTTTCTCCCATTGTAAGTGATCCAAGATGGGGTTACCGTTTTTATATTTAAGTAGCCCGGATAATTTAAGAAATTTGTAATTGGGTTGTTTGTTGGTGTGTTAGCTCCTTTTTGACACGATGCAAGTAAATAAACGATTAATAAAAATAAAAATATTTGTTTCATATTAAAGGTTTTATAAGTACCAAATTTGTATAAATTCAAATTCTCCTTTCTACAATTTTTTTTACATAAAAAAGCCTAAATACATCTGCAACATGGATGGGGAAATCTTTAAACATTGGATTCCAAGAATGACAAATGAAAATCCCTTCTTCTAAATCGTGCTTTATTATTTGCTTAACAACAACCCCATCTGATTTGGTCATTAAAACAAAAACAGTATTTCTATAATGAATTTTATGAGATTGCCACAAATCGGCATCGAGCTCTTTAATTAATAGCTTATCCCCAGCACATATAGCCCTTTTACTATCATCGTCCATACTATCACCCGAGACTTCTATAACAAGATAATTTCCTTTTTCAAATTCACGAGGAACCAATATAGTATCCAATTCATTATCAGCATCATCTTCCTTGTCTAAATAAGCCGAAAGATATCCTGCCTGTGCATAAGCAGGTAAATATTTTGCTTCCATAAAATCCTCAAAAGGAACTTGAGCAGCTTCATTTTGTTGTAAATATCCATTTTGTTGTAGCCAATTAAGAACTTTTGGAGATATATTTTTTGTCCTTCCATTCTCAATATTGCTATATACTTGCTGTGAAACACCTATTAAATCAGCCATTTCACCTTGTGATCTATTAAGCGTCCCCCTTATCCCTATTAGCTTTTTTACGATATCCACAACAAAAACTTGTATTGTTAATAAAAAAAGTTGTAAAAAATTTTGTAAATACAACATAACGTTGTAGTATTGTTGTAACAAATAGTAAAACAAATCTAATAATAAAATGACATACAAAGAAGAAATATGGAAGGAACTGCGGGAAAACACAGGTTTAAGATTAAAAATAGCCTTGGCCTTAAATATTGGCGAGGCTGGCGTACAAAGAGCTATTGAGCGCAAAAGTGGCAGCCTTACTAAATATGCAGCTGTACAAGTAATTAAAGATGAGCTGAAATTAAAGGATAAGGAAATTTTTGAACAAGAATCCGCAAAAGCCTAATAAATGGACGCAACTCAGAAAATATTATTCTGGACAGGCTTTTCTACGGGTGTAGGTGTTGGGTTTGTAATAGCCATTGTGTTTGCTGTTTATGCATTCTCAAAACGTAAAAAATGACTGAAATAGCCGAATTGAAGAGGGAGATTAAAGAAGTGAAGTCATTGCTTCGGCAGGCACTTCCGGCACTTAAAAAGGAAACATGGGTAGGGGTGGCAGTAGTATCTGAGGTGACAGGATGGAAGGGTAGAGAAAAACTTCGTTGGGCCAGAGATAACAACCTGGTTCAGTTTGATCGAAAGAAGGGCTATTTATTGGAAAGCATACCTGCAATGTTCATCATAAAAGCTAATTAATGACAATCATATATCAAAAAAACGGGCTTACAGTAAAGCGGCATAACTACGGATGGCCGGTGGGGGTTGAGTACCGATTGACTGATGGAGTACATGAATGTTCCATGGGTAGTGAAATGCCCCCGTTAAACGATGCTTTTTTGAAACAGTATTGGAGTGATTATCTGCAGGGCCGTTTTGATTCGATTTACTGTGAAGAGGAAATGGAAACGGCTCACATGGTTGAAGATTAAAAACTAAGCTATATGAAAGATTTTACAGTCAATCAAATGTTGCTACACAATAAGGCAGCAGCCATTCTGAAAGAACTTACCAGGCAACAAGCACAAATTAAGGTATGTTCTGAAATGCTTGAAGTGTGTGCTGTTGATCAGCGGGAATTTTATCAGGACTTGGGCGACACTGCTACAGGTAACGCCTGCCAATTACAAGTAAAGTACTATCAGATTTTGAAGGAGATCACTTCTCCGATCGTGTTCAAAGAAGAACAGAGTAGCAATGTGGTACAGATTTCAGAATCATTTTACGCTAAATCAAATTGATATGTTGGTTTATATCATGCTCATAGTATATCTCATCTGTCTGTATTGTTCTTATAAAGGCGATGATAAGACTTTTCCAAGAGTATAACTCTTTTTCATATGGCAAGCAATCAACCCCTGGCTATTCTTAGCCGGGGAACTTTAAAAAATCAAAACAGAATATATGAATGCTAACTACAAAAAGATCAAAACGTTTGCAGCAGCCTGTAAGGAACTCGGTTTGGATGCAAAGAAATTAATCGCCAAGTGGACAAAAAGCGGCGATACTAAGGATGAGATCGCTTACAAGCAATTGAAAATATTTATTAAGGCGATCAATGGTGAATGGAAACCTAATTGGAATGATGGAAGCTGGAAATACTACCCATTCTTTTGGGTAAATGCTGCGGGTTCGGGTTTCTCGCTCTCGCGTTACGATCGCTCGGGTACGTGTACGGGCGTCGGCTCCCGGCTTTGCTGTGAAACCTCCGAACAGGCCTTGCATGCAGCTAAATACGGAGCGAAAATGTACAAAGATTTTCTGCTTTAGAACTACGTGCGGTAGAGCAGCGGTAGCTCGCCGGGCCCATAACCCGGAGGTCGGTGGTTCGAATCCATCCCGCGCAACAAATGATATTTTATGAGAGTATCCAAACTCGCTTTGAAGGAAGCAATAATGATTCTTAAATCAAAACAAAAACAAAAGCAAAATGAAAAAAATCACAGTAGCAGTAACACTGGCACAACACAAAAAAATTACTGCCAAGGCCAAGAAAGCCAAAACGAGCGTAGCAGCACTCGTTCGCGGACTTGCTAAGTAAAAAAAACCTACCCGTTTGCACCGGGTAGGTTAAAAAAAATCAAACTCAAACTCAAAATTATGGAAAGTCAACAATTACCGGAAAAAATAGAATTGTCTGTTTTTTCTGATTCAGTCGGTTTCGAACATGGTCAACGTGTTGCAAAAATGCTATCTACCTCAAATCTTATTCCTAAAGAGTATCAAGGGAATATTCAAAACACAATGATTGCGCTGGAAATGGCTAACCGTGTAGGAGCGTCTCCTTTAATGGTAATGCAAAATCTTTATATCGTACACGGTAAGCCATCCTGGTCAAGTACGTTTATTATCGCTGCCCTTAATTCATGTAAAAGATTTTCACCTATCAGATTTGAATTATCCGGTGATGGTGATCAATATGGATGCTCTGCGTGGGCTTTTGATCTTGCTACTAACGATAGACTGGAAGGACCCAAGGTTACTATAGACATGGCAAAAAAAGAGGGTTGGTTCACAAAAAACGGTAGTAAATGGCAAACGATGCCTGAGTTAATGTTAAGGTACCGATCAGCTGCTTTTTTTGGACGCCTTTACGCTCCCGAGATAATGATGGGTATGCAAACTATGGAAGAGGTGCAAGATATAATTGAAACGCCTGTTGATGGATTGAAAGAGGCTTTGGGTTTACTTGAAAAAGCAAACACCAAAGAAGATTTTGATACTATTAAAGATACTTTTCCTGAACTGGTCAATAATATACAGTTCATAAAAAACTTCCAATTCTTCACTCGAAAAAATTTGAAATAATGGAAGGATATTTTTCAAACAACGATTGGTTAATGGATCGGCTCGGAAGATTCACGGCCTCAGAAATTCATAGGTTATTTGTATCCGGTAAAAAAAAGGATGATTATTTCGGACAAGGTGCCATGACATATATACGTCAAAAAGCTGCCGAAATAATTACTTGTGAAGTAAAAGATTCAATTGATTTTAAACAGGCTGAATGGGGTAAAGCAAACGAACCAGATGCTTGTAGGATTTTTGAAGAGAAATTAGGAGTTAAGGGCAGTTACTATGGAATTGCTGAGCCAAAGTTTTTTCCTTATGGCGAACATGGTGGAGGTTCTCCGGATTGGGAAAACGAAACGGAAGGAGCGGACTTTAAATGTCCTTTTAATTCCGATGTACACTTGGAAAACTTGCTTATTAATTCAATAGATGAATATAAAGATAAGCGTTGGGAATACTATTGTCAAGGTCAGGCAAACATGCTTATTCGTGGATGGAAACAATTTTATGCGGTAAGCTACGATCCTCGTATGCCTCTTCCTTTACAAATCAAAATTATTTCATTCGGTCCAGATCAGGATTGGGTTAAAGAGTTTAAAACTCGCCTTCAAAAAGCCGGCGACGAAAAGCTAAAAATGATTGATGCCCTTTCGAATAGATCAGTATTAATTGCTGAGTACGATAATGAAATCAATTCAGGCATTTTACAAACCAGCTAAACAATAAGCATAGTTATGAGTAACTGCGATTTCCCAGGGTGCAAGAGAGAGGCCACCAAAGGTATATACTGTTACGATCACAATCGGTTAATGGGCAATACTAAACCGGTCGAGCAGCCAAAATATCTGGCTAAAGAGAGCGATAAGATGAAGGATATAAAAGCTGAATTGAAAAATAAATACCCTCGCTTTCTAAAAACGAGGCCATTCTGTAATATAAAATCACCCGTTTGTAGCAAGATAGCCACCTGCGTTAACCATACAAGAGGTAGAGGTAGAGATGAGATTCTGAATCAAGATACCTGGGAAGCAAGCTGTATCCCTTGTAATCAGTACATAGAATCTCATCCGGACTGGAATAACGGAGAGCATAAAAAGTCAAGACACCAAAAACAATAATTCAAAAATCACCACCAATGAACAAAGCAAACGCGATTGAACAATTGGCAGTAATTGAAAAAGAGGCTGCCAAATTAAGAAGGATTATTGAGGACAAGAGCAAAGTAACGGATCGATTGAAAACATTTGCCGATGTATGCGAAGAGCTGTCGATTGATCCTTTAAAGGCGTTCCCTTATCCCGATCCACAAAATGATGAGCAGGCCGGTATCAATGCCTTCGCAAAGGTACAGCTCATTGTTAAAGCCTTAAATGAAGGATGGAAACCCAATTGGGATAATAGTAGCGAGTACAAGTACTATCCGTGGTTTGATATGCGTAAGGCTGCGGGTTCGGGTTTCTCGTGCTCGGATTGCGCTGACTCGTGTACGGGTACGTGCGTCGGCTCCCGGCTTTGCTTCAAAACTAGTGAAATGGTACTCTTTGCAATTGATCAGCCTGAAATAAAGCAGCTGTACCAGGATTACCTGTTGATGTAACTATTTAGGGTGGTGCGCTGTCAGGGCTGCGGGTTCAGGTTTCTCGAACTCGAATTACGATAACTCGAATACGAATACGAACGTCAGCTCCCAGCATTGTTATAAGAATTTTAGATGGCGCAGACCTTGCCAACACGGCAAAAAAAGACTTTTTAAAAAGGAGCATTGGTACCGAAAGGGAACATGATCCGGACCAGCAAAGGAAATGAAACGACACGGCAATTTGTTTGAAAAAATAGCAAGTATTGAGAATTTAATTGAAGCTGATCGCAGGGCAAGAAAAGGGAAAGGTAATCAGTATGGCGTAATGCTCTTTGATAATAAGCGGGATGAAAATTTTCGGGTATTACATGAAATGTTGATAAACAAGACATATAAAACATCCGATTATTCAACATTCAAAATATACGAACCGAAGGAGAGGGAGGTTTATAGGCTTCCCTACTTCCCGGATCGTATTACGCACCACGCTATAATGAACTATTTGGAGGGCATATTAACTCCAACATTCACAGCAGATACATATAGCTGCATTAAGGGTAAAGGAATTCATGCTGCCCTTAAATCTGTTCGGAGTGCCCTCAAAGATGTTGCCGGTACTAAGTATTGTCTGAAACTGGATATAAAGAAATTTTATCCAAACATCGATCACAGCACTCTCAAATTGCTACTGAGGCGAAAGATAAAGGACAATGATTTGATGTGGCTACTGGATGGGATCATTGACAGTGCGCCAGGTATCCCAATAGGTAACTATCTAAGCCAATATTTCGCCAACTACTACCTCACAGGGTTTGATCATTGGCTGAAAGAGGTTAAAGGGGTGAAATACTATTTTAGGTATGCAGATGATTTTGTTTTGCTATCAGATAATAAGCAGTTTTTACATCAGGTACTTTTGGATATCAAAACTTATCTGAAGGACAATTTGAAACTGGAAGTTAAAAACAATTATCAGGTATTTCCAATATCGGCCAGGGGAATTGATTATGTGGGTTACCGGATTTATCACACCCATGTGTTGATGAGAAAAAGTATAAAACAACGATTCGCAAGAATGATGTCTTACCGGCGAAACCAAAAATCATTCGTGGCCTATTATGGATGGGCAAAACACTGTAACAGCAACAACTTATTAAAAAAAACTAACTGATGAACGATTTCAAAGACTTCGGAATAAAAGAACCTGAATTAGGACTAGTAGGAGACAAGATAAAGGCCGAAAGAATATTGGACAAAGAAATTACGGTGGAGCGATTCAAAATTGAGGATTCAAAGGCATTTGAGGGTGAAAAATGCCTACATGTGCAAATATTGAAAGGAGAAGATCGGTTTGTAATATTCACTTCTTCTGCATCATTAATACACATGATTCGCCAAGTGCCTCCTGAAAAATTTCCATTCAAAACAATTCTCAAAAAGGAAAACGGTCGATATAAATTTTCATGACTTTTTTGGAACGATATGATCATCTCTTATCACTGGTTACCGAATTAAGGTTACTGGAAATAAAGGAGTTGAAGTTGTGGAAGGCCGGTGGAAGATTACCAGTCCAGGATAGGGAGAGAAAATCAAAGGTTCAGTTTCAGATAGATAAGATTATTGAGTCACAGCCAAAAGTTACACAAAAACAGCTTTTTTAATGAAAAACTATAGTGAATTACCCCCGGAAAAGCTGCCAATAATATCGGGCGATCCAAATGCGCCGCCATTCTCTTTATGGGCTGTCAAGATTATTAATAATCCTGAACAGATAGAATCGCTTATAAGATTTATATGGGAGAATGGGTATAGTCGGGGATTGAAGGATATGGACAAAATGCATCAAAACGCTGAAAATTAAAATTAAATGCCTGACAGGATTTTACGTGCCAACATATTGACAAGTGACGCTGTGAATACTTTAACCTGGCCCGCAGAGGTTTTTTATAGGCGTTTAATGTCGGTGGTTGATGATTTCGGAAGGTTTGACGGCCGAGCTTCTTTATTGAGAGGATCTCTTTATCCGCTAAAATTAGACAAGGTATCAGAATCGGATATAGTCAAGTGGCTTGGCGAATGCCAAAAAACGGGGCTTGTAAGATTCTATGAAGTCGATGGAAAGCCATATTTAGAGGTTCAGAAGTTTGGTCAGAGATTACGATTAATGAAGAGTAAATATCCTTCCGCTGACATGTGCGGACAAATGACAGCATATGTTGACAAGCGCGAACATCTGCCGCCTGAAACGAAACGAAACGATTCTGAAACAGAAAACGATGCGGAAGTTGCTAAATCGCAACCAATTTCTCTCGCAAAATCTTTTTCAGATGAAGAGTTGATGGCCTTTAAAAACTTTCAGGAATGGATTAAGGTAAATGCTCCCAGGGTATCACAGATGAAAGAGCCGTTTACAATTGAACAGTATTTATCTCTGAAACAGAAGGGATACGATGCCGCGAAAATCCGTGAACTACTTGCAAACATGCATAATTGGGCTGATCTGCTAAAAAAGAAGGTATCCGCTTACCTGACATTACTTAACTGGAAAAGAAGGGAGGAAAAATAGATATGCCGAAAAATAAACAAACACGCCTTTATCGAATTGTACAGTACAATCTATACGTGTATGATACGACAAAGAAAAAGACAAAAGCTCATTTTGAATCTGTTACGGGATTGAAGTCAGGTAGAATAACCTGGTCGAGGTACAAGAAAATTAAACTTTCTCTAAACGAATTCAATAAATGAACGAGACAATATTTTTAATAGTTGATCTTTTTTGCGGGGCCGGTGGTACAACTACGGGATTTGCACAGGCAGAAATAGACGGTAATTCTATAGCCAAGGTAATAGCATGCGTTAATCACGATCCGAAAGCGATTAAGAGCCATTGGCAGAATCATCCGGACGTAAAGCATTTCGAAGAGGATATCCGTACCCTGGATTTAACAGAGTTGATTAAAACGGTGAATTGGTGGAAAGAGCGGTACCCGGATGGTGGTATAGTGCTTGATCCTTTTATGGGTGCCGGTACTACGGCGCTTGTTGCTCGAAAGCTTGGAAGAAACTATGTGGGAATCGAATTGAATCCGCAGTATGTGAAAATAGCGGAAGATCGGTTGAAAAAGCAATTAGGAATGTTTCAGTAATAAATTATGCCCTTAGCGATCTGTAATACTTGTCAATCCCTAGTCCCGTTCCAAAACAGAACTGGATGCCGAATAAAGGATGTTGTGGGTACCTGCGGGAGCCGGGATTGACAAGTAAGTGCGCGCTGGAATAATCAAAAGGTTGGATGGGACTATTACGATCGGAACGGACAATTAAGAAAACACGTTACACAGGAATTATATGTTACACGGGACACATTAAAAAATGAAAATGGAATTACAATCGGTCAATAAAGACAGAAAGAAAAGAACACCCATTGACATGAATACAATGGTGTATGGTAAAGTCCCGCCCCAGGCAAAGGAGTTGGAAGAATGGGTGTTGGGTGCGTGTATGGAAGAAGTGGAAGCAATGGATTCAGTAATTGAAATACTTCAGCCTCAATGCTTCTACATGGAAGTTCATCAAATTATCTTTACTACGATGATTTCTTTGCGAAGTAAGTCAGTTCGATGTGATATAATTTCTGTAGTCCAGGAACTTAAAAGAATCGGAAAATTGGAGGAGGTAGGTGGACCCTTTTATGTGACCAAGCTAACCAATGCCGTTGTTTCTACTGCAAACATTGAAAATCATGCGAGAATTATACTACAAAAGTTCATTTTAAGGGAAATCATCAGGATTTCAGGAGAAGCGATTGGGGATGCCTACGAGGATGGAACTGATTGTTTTGAATTACTGGATAAAACGGAAGCGGGATTATTTGGCATATCAGCAAGTTTTTTGAAGAAAGATTTTGAAGTAATTAGTAGCTCCGTGGCTAAAGTAGTCAGCAGGGTTGATCACTTGAGAGCCAGTAATGACGAATTAACTGGCGTTCCTTCTGGATTCCCTTCACTCGATAGAATTACTTATGGATGGCAGCCTACGGACCTAATAATATTAGCTGCCCGTCCAGCGGTGGGAAAAACAGCCTTTGCTTTGAACCTTGCCCGTAATTCGGCGTTACACCCGACTAAGCCAATACCGGTGGGGTTCTTCTCTTTGGAAATGTCTACATCTCAACTAACGCAAAGAATCTTAGCCGCAGAAAGTGAGGTATATCTCGAAAAAATTGCTCGTGGAAAAATGGATGATGCCATTTACACTCAATTTATGGGCAAAGGAGTCAGAAAAATGGAAACTGCCCCTATCTATATAGATGATACTGCAGCTATCAATATTATGCAATTCAGGGCCAAAGCGCGAAGAATGGTTAACAAATTTAAAGTCGGATTGATCATACTCGATTACCTGCAGTTAATGAGTGGCACAGGAGACCGAGGCGGCAACCGGGAGCAGGAGATAAGCAACATATCCCGTAATCTCAAAGGCTTGGCCAAAGAGCTTAATGTTCCAATAATAGCCCTCAGTCAGTTAAGCAGAAAAGTGGAAGAGAGAAAACCAGGTAATCAAATGCCTCAGTTAAGCGATCTACGTGAGTCAGGAGCCATAGAACAGGATGCAGATATGGTAATGTTCATCTACCGGCCCGAATATTACGAGGTGATGAATAATGAACATGGCGAAAGTACATCCGGCCAGACTGATATAAGAATTGCAAAACACCGAAATGGTTCATTAGGAACAATTTCATTGAAAGCAGATTTAGGCATTCAGAAGTTTACAGATGAATCAGCTCTGCTTTCCAACTGGAAACAATTACCACCGCGAAATACAACTGATTATTCTCAAGCAAACAATTTTGATGATGGATTTACAAATGATCAACCATTTTAATCATTTACCTGGTATGCCTTTATTTAAGTTATAAGGGGCATAAGGATTAACCAATAAAATAGTTCTTAACAATTAAAAACAAACAACATGAAATTTAGGAAAAAGCCAGTAGAAATTGAAGCAGAACAATTTGTTATATGGGACATGAAAAACATACCTGACAATATAACAATCCTTGATAACAGGTATGCGATATTGGGGATTGATACTGGAAACCCATATATAATAATTCCGGCATTAGGAGGTAATGTAAAAGCGTATCATTTAGATTGGGTTTGTTTAGGGATTAAAAACGAATTATATCCCTGCAAGCCGGATATTTTTGAAAATACTTACGAGCTTGTAGAATAGCTCTTTTACATAGTTGTTTGTTTTGGGTGGTGTGAAAAATTCGCTTAAATGATTATGCGGTTAAAGTCCGAAATCTTAACCCAAAGCAACAATATAACGGTAGTGTGGTGTGGCGGAATTAGACGCCGAAGGTTTGATTATTCATATAACCAAAATCCTTTAAACTACGATGGTAAGAGAGGCACTTGCAATCGGTGGACAGCAAATAACTAATAGCGCACAGAACAACTTTCATGCAGGTAGACGGGTCTAGCATATTTACCGACCCAATCCTGCCACCATACCCGTTAATTCAACTTTAGGAAATAAGTTTTAAATAGTTTAATAAATTCTAAAGAATGTCTAATATAATCGATAAAAGACCTTTTGCAATAAATTTAAGGCAAGAGCGAGAGTTAAAAGGTTGGAGCCAAGAGCAGGCTGCCAGAAACATAGGAATTCCTTTTAAAAACTACCAGGCATACGAAGAAGATCGATGCCAATGTCGGTTAGATACACTGAGAAAGATTTGTTACACTTTTAGAATTAATGATGTTTTATCTTTTATTTCTGAAGTTCAGAAAAACTAACTAAATTATTGAGTGAAAGTGTTTTTGTTTTAAAATGAGTATTAACTTAGCAAAGAAATTAGGGACCATCACTGAAAGCAAACCCGGAGGAAATAACAAACACTTATAACACACTTTTATGTTAAATGGCGCACAGCGAAAGGTTTTAAGAAAAAAAGCCAACGCTTCTTCTTTTTTATCAAAGCGAGTAAAAAAAATTACTCCGGTTTTAACTGATCAAATGATTCAATTATACCTTTCATTCTGTTACCAACGTTATCCAAGATCATATTGAGTTCTTTTTCGGCTTCCTCTTTAGATAGCCTTGACCTTAATTGTTGATAAATCATTTCTTCTAATAGAAGTTCTAATCTTAAAGAAGAAAGCGTTCCCATTTCAGAAGGTAAACGATAACCTAATCCCATAAATAATTGTTTTTTCAAATCTAAGCGAAAAGACTTGTTTCGCCTATCGGCTCAATGCTCCGCCCTTCTTTTTTCTTAAAACCTTTCTCCCGCAACGGTCAAAAAATAAGTTTCGCAAAATTTATTTTTTGCCCTTCACAGCCCCAACCAAGTAACATAATATTTAGTTATAATTGTTTGTTATCCTCTCTGTAGTTTATTCGCTGTCGCTCACCGGCGGGTTTGCTATATTGCGATTTTAAAAGCCTCCCTACACCCCCTGTGCTATTTTTAAAATCGCAATGCTTTTTAGAACTTAATAAAAAAAACTGACTAAGTAATTTAGCTAATTACATTAGCAATTAAAATGCTCATTAATTTAGTATTTGTAAAGCCTATTTTGCTTAGTTAATGACACTTGAAGATCAATTTACCATTTTATTGCAAGCTATCGAAAGGATTGCAAAACAGTCTGACAAAGACTGCAGATGTCCATTTACTGCCCAGCGAAATAGGGATTTAGCTAATAAAGCATTAATCCAAATTAATGGACAACTTTCTACAGAAAGAACCTCAACTAATTAAAATTGAAGGTATCGCATTTAAGGCAGATGAATTCGGTGATTTACGATTTTCGATTAAAGTTGATGTAATGATCAACTCGCTTCAAAGATTAAAAAATACGCGCGGATTTATTGATGGATCTATTTCTGCTGCCAAGGTTATTACAACCAAGGGATTTACACATCACGCTTTTGCGGAAATAAGCGTTCAGGAACCTTCAAAAGTCGATAATGGAGATAATTCAATTTAAGGGTGAGATATACCCTTTTTGGCAATCTTCTGGTAATGCCGCTAGGTTTTCAATTCCTTTTGCTTTAGAGGTTTGTAAGGGCAAAGGGCTTGATATTGGATGTAACCGTGAAGAATGGCAATTACCTGGTTCATTTCCAATAGACCCAATTATAAACAATTTTGATGCATACAACATACCTGAATCTGGGTGGGATTATATTTTTAGTTCTCACTGTGCAGAACATCTTCCAAATTGGGTAACTGCACTGGATTATTGGCATACACGTTTAAAATCTGGCGGCGTTGTTTTCCTATACTTACCAGATCACTCACAAAAATATTGGCGCAGCTGGCACAATCGAAAACACATACACAATTTAACACCTTCAATAGTAGGTAATTATTTTAAAGATCAGCCAGAAATGTGGGAAAACGTATTTGTTTCTAATGTGGATTTAAACAATTCGTTTATCGTAATAGCATACAAAAAATAAGCCATAATGCAGACACTTAACATTAGAGAAAACATTAAGCCATTAGTAGTAAAAGCCCTTAATAAAGCCGACACCGTAAAAGGAGCTGCGAAGTTATTAGGATTACCTAACGAAAGAACTCTTTTTAATTATATGAAAGAGTTTAATATAAAACGCACTTATTACAAAGTTTTTGAGCCAAAAATAAATTGTAAATGAAACTGGGAATAATAGTTACAACTTATAACCGGCCTAAATATTTAAAACAATGTTTGGATAGTTTGCAACGGGCGGAACTGCCAACGGGTACAGAAGTAGTTATATGCGATGATTGCAGTACGGATGATTCAGTAAAAGATATTATCCTAAAATACTGTAATAATCAAAATGGAAATTGGTCAAGATTCTATATAAAAACAGAAAAGAACGGCGGTATAAAAAAGGTTATTCAAGCCGCAATGAAAATTTTTAGACAAGCAGGAACCAATAAATACGATGTTGACCTTATAATCAATTTGGACGGTGACGCAATAGTCCGCAACGACTTCGCAACCGAACTTATAAAGCTGCACGAAAGATTCCCCAACCAATTGATAACCGGTTTCGAGTGTACCAACAAAAATCATGATGGCTCACCCCGCCACAAAACAATAGGTGAAGGACAAGGATTCAAAATTAGGCAGACAGTCGGAGGAATAAACCTTTGTTTCACCCCTAAGATGTATAATGACTGGATTCTACCGGCTTTAAACACTTCCGGCAATTGGGATCAGCGCGCTTGCCTAAACGCCGGCAATGGGATTATTTGTGCTTCACCTTCATTAATTCAGCACATAGGCCTAGAAAGCAGCATGGGTCATTCAGGGACCGGGGGAGAAATGGCAGATATTTCAGATACATTCAAACATTTGCACCTACCTAATGTAACATTAATCGGGGTAGATACCAACGCGGACCGCTTACAAATGGCCTGTGATATTTCAACGAGAGATATTTTGTTTGGAGATGTAAAAATGATTAATAATGCCCAGATTCGATCAAAGCAAGACTATTCCGCATTCTGTGTAAAAGAACTTTATAAACACGTTAAAACGGATTTCATGCTAATTATTCAATGGGATGGCTATGTATTAAACTACAAAGCTTGGAACTCTGAATGGTTAAAATATGACTATATCGGTGCTCCCTGGTGGTATAGGGATGGGATGAACGTAGGAAACGGAGGCTTTTCTTTGAGGTCAAAAAAACTAATGGAAATTGTGGCAAAAGACGCAGCTTTTGAGAGGGTTTTTCACCCGGAGGACGATGTTATCTGCAGACAAAGGAGGCGTTATTTGGAAACTCAGTACGGGATAAAATTTGCACCTGAAGAATTAGCCAGTGAATTTTCAATCGAAGGGTACAATCAGGGTAATAAAACATGGAGTACTGAATTTGGCTTTCACGGACAGCATGTAAACAAAATAAGCCAATACGATTCGAATGTTGCGTTAATTCAGCAATTTTTTGGGATTGGGGATGTAATATTTTCAATTCAGATAGCCTACAATTTGATAAAAGAGGGATACAAAGTTATTTGGCCCGTCAAAGGAGATTATGTCGAAGGATTAAACAAGGCTTACCCCCAAATTACTTTTATCGACTACAAAAAAGTAAATGTAAACTACGATAACAAGATCGACAAGGTAATTGACGGAATAAGAATGATACCGCTCCGGTGGACCTACGAAACCCAAAAAGTACCATTCAAGGATTGCATGCGCTCAAAATATGACGCAATGGGTTACAATTGGGAAACATGGAAAAACGCTCAGTTTGTAAGAAACACAGAGAAAGAAACAGCACTTTTTAAAGAACTAGGGCTGCACGAAGGACAGGAATATACTTTGGTAAACGAAATATTTTGCACCGATTTAACAGGAAAAAGGGTAATTAACGCTGAAGGTCATATCGTAAAACTTCAGCCCCGGCCGGGATATTCTTTATTTGATTGGGCTATGGTTATTGAAAAAGCAAAAACAATTCATACGGTAAGCACTTCGATAATTTATTTATTTGAAATGTTGCCTTTAAAGGCTGATAAGGTATTTATTTATATCAGAAAACCAAACGAAAGGAACCATGAAAATTATCAGTACATAATGACAAAACATATTGAAAAGTATGTTTTTGAAACTCCTTAAAAAATAATTATGGATAATGAAATAACATGGGAAACTATAGAACAAAACGAAAAGTTTGATATGTGCGCAAATAGGGGCGAAAGCGTCTCAAGAACTCAGATAGGGGAAATTGGAGGCAATAAATTTATCCGATTCCAGGTATTAGAAGCGTATTACAATCAATCCCGAAGAAGTATGGCATATAAGGTTATAAGTCAAACTGTTTTACCCTTTACTAATCAAGTAGAAAAATAATACTAATTTTGTTAGTACAACAAATAACCCAACAACAATGGAAGGCAAGACACCCAAGAAACACGGAAGGCCAGCGATATACACTCAGGAACTAGCGGATAGGGTTTGCCTTGAAGTTGCCACAACAACAAGAAGCCTTAGAACTATCTGCAAAAAGCCGGGAATGCCATCGGTGACGAGTATTTTTAAATGGATACAGGAAGATACCAACGGTTTTGCTGAACAATACGCGCGCGCGAAAGAGGAGCAAGCGGATATGATGGTGGAGGAAATGATGGATATTTCTGAGCATACCAAAGAGGACCATACCGCTTTTACCGGCACCAATGTGGTGCAAAGGGACAGGCTGCGCATCGAGACCCGTAAATGGATAGCGAGCAAATTAAAGCCTAAGAAGTACGGGGAGAAAATGGATGTAACAAACCGGACGGTAAACTATAATGTTCCGCTAACCAAAGAGGAAGCCCAGGAACTCAACAAGTTATTGGAAGATGAGTATTGAGGTAAAAAAGGTAAAGATGTTACGGTATAAGACTCAGAAGTCTTTGCTATTCTTTACACGGTATTTTTTCGTTCAAAGGTTTAAAAGGAAGTTTGTAATAGGTGATCACCATCAGTTGATATGTGAGGCATTGGAAAAGGTGTTACGGGGAGAAATAACGAGGTTGATTATTAACATAGCACCACGTTACGGAAAAACCGAGGTTGCTGTAAAAAACTTCATTGCTCACGGTTTGGCGTTGAATCCGGCAGCTAAGTTTATTCATTTATCATATTCAGATGATTTGGCATTAGATAACTCAGAGGAAGTAAAAGATATTGTTAAAAGCGTTGAATATCAGGAATTGTTTCCTGAAGTACAGATTCGGCAAAATACGGACAGCAAAAAGAAATGGTACACAACTGAGGGCGGTGGTGTTTATGCTACTTCTGCAGCCGGACAAGTAACAGGGTTTGGAGCCGGTAAAGTAGATGATGAGGCAAAAGATTTAGAAGATTTCATGTGGGATGAAAAAGAAGGTTTTGGCGGGGCGTTAATTATTGATGATCCCATTAAGCCGGAGGACGCGGACAGCGAATTAACCAGGGAACGAGTAAATCTTAGATTTGACTCAACTATACGAAACAGGGTAAACAGCCGTAAAACGCCTATTATTCTAATTATGCAAAGGTTGCATGAGCATGATTTAGCGGGGCATTTGATAGCCAATGAACCAGGGAAATGGACGGTGTTAAGTTTGCCATCAATCAAGGAGGATGGTACGGCATTATGGCCTTTTAAGCATACGATTGAAGAGCTGAGAGAATTAGAGGCGATTAATGAGATAGTATTTGAAAGACAGCATTTGCAAAGCCCCAAACCGTTAAAAGGTAGGTTGTATCAAAAAGGTTTCAGGACTTACCGAGAATTGCCGCCGGGATTAACGGTTACAAACAATGTGATTGACACGGCAGATGAGGGGGCAGATGCTTTATGTTCAATTTGTTATAAGCCTACGCCATCGGCTATTTACGTTACTGATGTTTACTACACTCAGGACGGAATGGAAGTAACAGAAGAACAAACAGCTTTACAATTAGTTACCAGTGGCGTAGATTTAAGCAGGATAGAAAGCAATAATGGGGGAAGATCATTCGCCAGGAACGTAGAAAGGATTGTGCGGGAAAAGTATGAGAATTATAGCATTTCATTTTTATGGTTTCATCAAACACAAAATAAGCAAGCAAGAATATTCACTAATTCGGCAGCCGTACAGAATATGTTGTATTTCCCTGAAGGATGGGAAACAAAATGGCCTAAGTTTCATAAAGCGTTGACGGGGTATATGGCAGAAGGTAAAAACAAGCACGATGATGCCCCGGACGCGGCTACAATGGTAATAGAGGCAGAAACAAATATTTTTGAGGTTGCAGTAGGGTAAGACAATAAAAGCTAAAAACAAATAACACTATGACTCAACTTCCAATAACAAAGTGCTACACCCGCAATGATGTAGAGCCAATAATAGAAATAAAAGTAGGATATATAGCAACTCAAGAAGATGACGGGTGGTGGTTAATAACTGATAAAGAAGGGCAAAAGGTTTGTCGGGTATCTGATGCTTCGGCAAAGGAATTAACGGTGGTTGAGGAAAAGTATCAAATGAAAGCGATCGAATTAAGAATAGGCAATTATGTTTCATTACCAGACGGAGATTTTGTTCCTATTGCTGATGGAGGTATTTTATTATATTCTCAGGGGAAATTCGATTGTTATCCGATTGAGATAAACGAAGAATCGTTAGGAATGTTTTCTGTACAATTAACCACAAATCAAGCAACAACAATAGTCAAGTTTGAAAACAACACATTGAATCTTCCAAAAAACAATGAATTATCCTACGACCCGGAAAGCAAACAGTTTACGTTAAACGGAATGTTTTTACCGGAATCACCAAAGTATGTTCACCAATTGCAAAACCTTATTTTTGCGCTTACGTTTATTGAACCTGTAATAACTGATTTATGAACTTAAATATTGACGGCAGCAAAGTAGATATCAGTTGGAAATCAAACATTAGCACACCTATTCGTGTGTTATTGGCTAATCAGTTAATCGAGTTCTTAAACAAAAATGAGCCCTTTTTAATCTACGAAAAGGAAAATAACGGGCTAATTGTCATACCCTCTCAGCAAGTAACCTTTGATTTAAGCACCGGAAGCCTAATTAAGCATGAAGAAAAAGATCAATTGGAATGGGTTGTTTCATGCGCATTTGTAGCCTTTGACAAAATACGGGCATTAACTGAACTCGATAAAAAGAAATTACTTGATGCCATCCAAAAGAAAAAACTAGAAAAACCTGAGAGCAAGATTATTTTGTTAAACTAACATTTTTAGCTTTCAAAAAAATATTTGCTCAATACCTTAGTATTCGTAATTTTACTCCACAGACAATTTTCTGACTTCTTACACGCCATTTATTTAAGCCTCACAAAAGACCCTTATTTAATTCATTAAAGGGCAAAATTGAACTTTCTCGACAGAGCACGTTTTTATATAGCCAGTAAAGCGGCAGGTTTTGCGAATATTACCGGGGCGAGTACAGTTATTCAAGCCGAAATACTTCGTGGTATAATTACGTGGCAAGGACAAAATTCAGTTTCATTCGTTAATGATGGGTTTTGCGGTAACGATATGGTTTACTCAGTAGTAACCGCCATTACCGACAAAGCAAAAGTTTCACCTTGGGAGGCATACAAAATAAAGGATGAGAAGCAATACAAGATGTGGAAAGGGATTATGAGCGATCCCAAATTTGTGCAGAACTGGAAAGCGGTTGAAGAAATAAAAAACAGAGCATTAGAAGTTTATACCGGTGATGACAAGTTAAATGAACTGCTTATGTATCCAAATGACGAGGATACATTTTCAGATTTTGTTGAAGGTATGGGTATTTACAAATTAATTGTAGGTAATTCATACGCACAGGCAGAATTGATAAAAGCAGGAGTGAACAAAGGCAAGCCCAATAAACTAAATGTTCTTCCGGCTCAGTATATGTCAATCGTGGCAGATGTTAACCCATACCCCGCTCAAGTAAAAGGGTATAGGCTTTATATCGGAAAATATTATTCTTATCAAAAAGAAGAAATCTGCCACGATAAATATAGGAACCTGAGAGCTGATGCAAGCGGATTGCAGTTGTATGGAATGTCACCTTTGCAGCCGGCAGCCAAACTTTTGACGAGATCAAACGCCTCAAAAGACGCTAGCGTTGCAAATCTGATAAATGGGGGCCCGGCTGCAATGGTTTCATTTGATATGGGTCAAGGTGCGCCAACGGGAGCCGCCACAACATTGGTGTCTGAAATGAAACGTAGATTTTTGGAGTTTTCAGGGCCCAATAACAAAAATAAAATAGCAATTGCCAACTATCCGGCAACAGTAAATAAAATAGGTCTTTCGAATGTGGATTTGGATATTATAAAAGGAGAAATGCACGATTTAAGGCAGTTCTGTAATATCTATCACGTTCCATCTCAGGTGTTAAACGATCCCGAGAACAAAGCCGAAGCCAACGCCAAAGAAGGACAAAAATCCCTTTGCACAAACGCCACACTACCGCTATTATACAGCCTTGAAGCAAACCTTAACCGTAAACTCGCAACCGATTGGGGTTACAAAGGAAAAGGAATTGTTATCGGCCCTGATATTTCTGGATACCAAGAGTTACAGGAAGATAAAGCAACTCAGGCAGCATGGTTGTTTAACACAGCCTTACCTATCAGAGAAAAATTAAAGATAATGGGATTAAAAATCCCTGATTATATGTCCGATGATTTACTGAATACAGTTTATGTCGGCACCTCAATGCAAGCCCTCGAACCTAGCCCCGATTTAATAGACCCATTGGATAATCCAACAAAGGATCAAGGTGAATGAAAAAGAAAAGGCAGCTTATTACAGGAATTACAAAAGTCTTTATAATAAGCTAACAAACACATTTCGTCCAAAGGTTGAAAAAGCCTTATGGGAAATGATAGATCAGTTCTTAGTTCATTACCGCATTCAACACCATGTCACGCCGGATATAATCCACTCAGCCCCACTAAAAAAAGCCCTTAAAAGACTCTGTATCGTCGGTGGTGTTTCAAACGCTACCGTAGTATGGAAGAACATTAAAAAACAAGTTTCAAAAGGTACAGGAAATCAAAACTTACGATGGTCATGGGTAATAAATGAATACTTAAAAAAGCATGGCCTAGAAAAAGTTACGATAGATATAACAAACACGCTCAAAGATCAGATTAAGTCAGCAATCATAAAAGGTCAGAAAGCGGGTTTAGGTGTGGATGAAATAGTGAGAAGCATAGAAGATAGTTCTTTTCCAAAATGGATGGCGGCGAGGATTGTTCGGACAGAATTAAATCAGGTAATGAATACCGGCGCAATGGTAGCGGCGGCAGATTCAAACATTGTTTTAAACAAGCAATGGTTAAGCACACTTGATAATCGAACAAGACGGATACCGAGAGATCAGTATGATCATCTGCACATGGATGGCACACAGGTAACATTTAGCGACAAGTTTATTGTTCCCTCAACCAAGACGGTAGATGCAATGCTTTATCCTGGGGATCCATCAGCAAGCATAGGCAACCTAGCGAATTGTAGGTGTACCGTAGTGTTTGTTCCGGCGCGCGATTCAAATGGATTGCCAATAAGAATACACCAAAATCAGCCATCAATAGACAACTCAGTTGCACAAACTGAAAAACCCGTTCACCAGGTTCCGGCAGGTTCAACGTATAGCGTTTTTCATGAACTACTAAGAACTGCAGCCGAAATAGGAGTAACGCAATTTATAGTTAATCAAATGCTGAATGAAGATTCAGATAAAAACTAAAAAAAGATGGCTGAGATTAAAGTAAAGCAAATCGAGTATAAAGACACTTCCGATGATTCAGTAATGGATGTGGATACCGAAAAACGTACCGCAAAAGTTATTTGGAGCCGTTTAGGCAACAAGGATTTGGACGAGGATATTATTTTACCGACAGCTTACACAAAAACAATCTCAGAACGTGGTCCGCTAGGCAAACAACTTATCTGGTCATTAACCGATCACAGGGCCAGTCTAAAACACGCAATTGGTAAACCAACGGAATTATATGTCGATGGCGATAAACTAGTGGCCGTAACAAAAATATTAGATACTCCATTTGGAGATGATGTTGCCAAAATGTACAATGCCGGGTTAATTAATCAGCACTCAGTAGGATTTTCTACTATTCAATCAGAATACAATACAGAAACAGAAGTAAGAACATTAAAAGAATTAATGCTTTATGAGGGTTCAGCCGTGTTATGGGGTGCTAATCCTGAAACACAAACAATTGAAATGATGAAAGGCTTGTCTTTTCAGGATCAAAAAAGCAGCCTAAATAAGCGCCTAGAACTTCTTTTAAAGGGGTTTAAACACGGGACTTACACAGATGAAACTTTTTCTCTAATCGAAATTGAAATAAAGCAAATACAACAACTCATAGACCAAATAACCACTCCACCCGCTTCAAAAGAAGCAGTGAAGCCGGAAGTTCCAAAGAGCCTGTTTGATGCATTCGAAAGTTTAAACAACTCTCTCACAATTAAAAATTAAAAAAAATGGAACTGGAATTAATAGAAAAACAGGTAAAGCAAATTGGCGAAAACCTGAATACGTTCAAATCGTCTATTGACGAAATGGCAAAAAAAAGCGGAGTTGATGCTGCAGAAGCTCACCGCATTGCCAATGAAGTAAAATCTAAGATTGATAGCATGACATTTGCTACTCCGGAAGATTTGAAGGCATTTGGAACTGAAATGCAAAAACAATTTGATGAATTGGCCGCTATTTCAAAAAAAGCAGATGCAAACCGTCCTGAAACAAAAGGATTGGACTATGCTATCGAAGAAAGTCTGAAAGACTTGTTCCCTAATCGTGGCGAAAAAGGTGTACCAGGTCAATCTGATCTGTACAAAAAAATGAAGTCCCAAAACGATAAATTCCGCATTGAATTGCCTGAGTTAAAAACTATGACTTTGGCAGCTTCGTTAACCGGTAGCCCACAGGCTTCTTATGCAACCAATCAGGGTATTCAGCCTGCGCAGTTGGTAAATCTGCGTGACCTGATCCCAACAATGAATACCGAAACCGGATTATATGTTTACTACCGTGAACCTAACCTTGCAACGAATAACATTGCTGTACAGTCTGAAGGTTCTGTAAAAGGTGAAAACTCATACTCTTTGAGCGAGGTGCGTGTTGTTCAAAACTACGTATCAGGTTTCAGCCGTTTCTCTAAGCAGATGATGAACTCATTGCCTTGGTTAACTCAGGTGCTCCCAAGAATGTTAATGCGTGATTTCTACAAAGAAGAAAACGGATTGTTCTACAATGAAGTAATTCAGGCCGCAACCGGTTCAACAACCACAAGCGAAACTGATAAAGTTAAGAAGTTCATCGATTATGTTGCGAACCAACGTACCGCCAACTTCAACCCTTCATTTGCAATCGTTTCTCCGGCTGACCGTGCTGCATTGGTTAAATCAACTTACACTAACGGTTACTACCCAGGAGCCGGTACCGTATTGTTCAACGGTTCTACTTTGACCATTGACGATACACCTGTGGTTGCTGCTTCATGGGCAACTGCCGGTAAAGTGTTAATCGTTGATAACACCTTCCTTGAAAGAGTACAGGTTTCTGGTTTGGCAATTGAATTGTCCTATGAAGATAGCGACAACTTCCAAAAAAACTTGGTTACTGCACGTGTTGAGTGCCAGGAAGAAATTGTTCTGATGTTAGCTAACTCAGCAATCTACGCCACTTTATAAAAACTAATGGGGAGGGG
>Ga0208106_1000066_pt1 | contig 43151 bp, 39 predicted proteins | sample CryBogCBE25Jul08_FD_184577 | JGI IMG/M metagenome (GOLD analysis project Ga0208106, IMG submission 184577) | Freshwater microbial communities from Crystal Bog, Wisconsin, USA - CBE25Jul08 (SPAdes) | ecosystem: Environmental > Aquatic > Freshwater > Lake | place: Crystal Bog, Wisconsin, USA...
TTGTCATACGAGGTCGCCCAGTGCCCGTGCCAAAACCACGTCATGCGTTCAATCAGCGCCTGATCCGCGAGGGCCATTCGATCTAGCCACCACGTATACAAGGCATTGATTTGAAGTTGTCGCGCCAGATTGAAATCTGCTGCAGCTTGAGTCTTTTGAGTGGGAAAAAATCCCAGGTCGGTTAACACCGGTGGAGTAACAGATTCTGATGCGCCATCAGAAATAGGCGCGGTCAAGATTTTCTTACGAGCGGAATCAATTCCTAGATTCAGCAACTGAGCGAACTCACCCGGCTTGGGCCCAAATCCAAAACGGTGGCTGAGCCTCGAGAGTTCGAGACGATCCAGTAGGTCGGCCATGTCGAGAGCATATGTCGCGCCGCGCTTTTAGATAAGGTGGGCGAATGAACTCACGTGAAAGTCTCAGGGAACAAATCCTCACCAAGGCAGTAGTCCACGGCAAAGTTATTTTGTCATCGGGCAAAGAAGCCGATTACTACGTCGATCTTCGTCGCGTGACTCTTGATTCTGAAGCTGCGCCACTTGTTGGCGAAGTAATGCTCGACCTCGTGAAGGATTGGGATTTCGACGCCGTTGGTGGATTAACCCTTGGCGCGGATCCAGTGGCCACCGCGATGATGCACGTTGCAGCTCGCAATGGTCGCAAGCTCGATTCATTTGTTGTTCGCAAGGCCGAGAAGGCGCACGGATTGCAACGTCGCATTGAAGGACCAGATGTCAAAGGTCGTCGCGTTCTTGCTGTGGAAGATACGTCGACCACTGGTGGGTCGGTGATGACCGCTGTTGAAGCGCTCAAGGAAGCCGGCGCAATCGTCGTCGGAGTTGCGGTTATCGTCGAGCGCGGAGCCGCTCCGTTAATCGAGCAGAACGGCCTTGAATATCGCGCGGCGTATCAGCTTTCAGATTTAGGTCTCTAACTAATTACGACAAGTGTTTGCGGGAACGCCACTCTTTAAAGATTTCCCACGCCAGCGGCAAAATCGTCAAGACAGCAACCAGCAAAACAATCTTGGTCAGATTGTTCTGAATAAACGAGGCAAAAGTCTTTCCGGCTGCGAATCCAATCCAGACCAATGACTGAGTCCAGATAATCGCGCCAATAACGTTCCAATACGCAAAGACCTTGAATGGAATCTTGATCATTCCGCAGGCGGGGTTAATCAATCCGCGCACCACCGGAACAAAGCGACCCAGGATGATTGCCTTACCGCGACCGTATTTCGTCACATACTTCTCGGCGACCAACAACTTCTCGGCCGAGAAAATCTTTGACTCTGGTTTGTTGAATACCTTCACGCCGAAGGTCCACCCCAAGTAATGACCGATCTGTGATCCGATCGCGGCGGCGAAGAACGCGCCGATCGCTAATTCGGTCACGTTGAAGTGGTGAACCGTCACATCCTTGGACGCGCCCGCGGCGATAACGCCGCCCGTAAGCAACAGGGTGTCGCCGGGCAGGCCGATGATCAACGGCAAGGCGGTCTCGAGGAAGAGAATGCCGAAGGCGATGACGAGGGCGTAGTTGGATCCAAGGACAGAAGCCAGGTTCACAAAACTCATGGGAGTCAGGGTACCCATGACGGTTGAAAACCCCGCCTTCCCCGCTCAGAACTGCCCTGTGGAGAAGAAATTCATACCTATTTATTTGTAATACCGCCCAGGGGTGTGTGTAACCTTCTCGGCAACGTGTCCAACGATGAACACCCAAAGGAGTTCTTAGTGTCTAATCTGGTCCATGTCAGTGGTTCTAACCTGACGTACACATACATCGTCCTGGCTATCAGCCTCGTGGCGCTCGCTATTGCCTACGCGCTCCGCGCCCAGGTCTTGGCCGCCGACGAAGGCACAGACAAGATGAAGGAGATCGCAGGCGCCGTCCAAGAAGGCGCGGCCGCGTATCTCAACCGACAGTTCAAGACTCTCTCCGTCTTTGTTGCAGTAGTTTTCTTCCTCCTCTTTGCGTTGCCTGCGCACGACGATATGGGCCACAGCCTGATGTCGATCCGCATCGGCCGCTCCATCTTCTTCCTCCTCGGCGCGCTCTTCTCCGCCGGTGTTGGATATAACGGCATGTGGCTGGCTGTTCGCGCGAACGTTCGCGTCGCCGAAGCCGCTCGCCAGAACTCATCCGAGAACGCGGTCAAGATCGCATTCCGCACCGGTGGCGTTGTCGGTATGACAACCGTCGGCCTCGGTCTCCTCGGCGCCTCACTTGTTGTGATTATTTACAAAGAAAATGCACCATCCGTACTCGAAGGCTTCGGTTTTGGTGCCGCAATGCTCGCGATGTTCATGCGCGTGGGCGGCGGTATCTTCACGAAGGCTGCTGACGTCGGCGCCGACTTGGTCGGTAAGGTCGAACAAGGCATTCCAGAAGATGACCCTCGTAACGCCGCGACTATCGCCGACAACGTCGGTGACAACGTCGGTGACTGCGCTGGTATGGCTGCAGACTTGTTCGAGTCATACGCCGTGACACTTGTCGCTGCACTTATTCTCGGTAAGGCCGGATTCGGTAACTCGGGCTTGATCTTCCCATTGATCGTTCCTGCCATCGGTATCGTCACCGCAATCATCGGCATCTTCATCACTCGTCTTCGTTCCACCGACAAGTCCGCGATGCAAGCAATCAATCGTTCGTTCTTCGCATCCGCGGTTATCTCCGCTGTTCTCGTTGGTTTTGCAACGTTCACCTACTTGCCAAGCAGCATGAGCGCGCTCGAAGGCTTAAGCCCTAATGCAGTTGTTTCCGCCGTAAACCCACGCATCTTCTCTATCGGTGCGGTGTTGATCGGTATCGTCTTGGCTGCTGCCATTCAATTACTCACCGGTTTCTTCACCGAAGTTGGTCGCCGTCCCGTCAACGATGTTGCTGCATCGTCGAAGACAGGCTCCGCAACAGTGATTTTGGCTGGTATTTCGGTCGGTTTTGAATCCGCTGTGTACTCCGCGCTGCTTATTGCAGCCGCTGTATTCGGTGCATTCGAATTGGGTCACGGCTCAGTCGTTCTTTCATTGTTCGCTGTTGCACTTGCCGGTACCGGATTGTTGACCACCGTCGGCGTTATCGTCGCGATGGACACCTTCGGTCCTATTTCTGACAACGCACAAGGCATCGCCGAGATGTCGGGCGATGTTAAGGGCGAAGGCGCACAGATCCTTACCTCTCTCGACGCTGTTGGTAACACCACCAAGGCAATCACCAAGGGCATCGCGATTGCGACCGCCGTATTGGCTGCTACTGCACTCTTTGGTGCATTCACCGACGCAATCGTGAAGGCTGTTATTGATTCACACGTCAATATCAACAACCTCAACATCCAGTACTTCGGCGTTCTCGATGTCGCAAACCCACGTAACCTCGTCGGTTTGATCATCGGTGCCGCTGTTGTCTTTATGTTCTCTGGTCTTGCAATCAACGCTGTTTCACGCGCCGCAGGCGCGGTCGTGCACGAAGTGCGCGAGCAGTTCCGCTTGCACCCAGGAATCATGAAGGGCACAGAGAAGCCTGAATACGGTCGCGTTGTTGATATCTGTACTCGCGATTCACTCCGTGAGTTGGCAACACCAGGACTTCTCGCCGTCATGGCGCCTATCGCTGTTGGCTTTGGTCTCGGCGTTGGTGCACTCGGTGCGTATCTCGCAGGTGCTATCGGCACCGGCACATTGATGGCGGTCTTCCTCGCCAACTCAGGTGGCGCGTGGGATAACGCGAAGAAGATGGTTGAAGACGGTCACCACGGCGGCAAGGGCAGCGAAGCCCACCACGCCACCGTTGTTGGTGACACTGTCGGTGATCCATTTAAGGACACCGCTGGTCCTGCGATTAACCCATTGATCAAGGTGATGAACCTGGTTGGTCTTTTGATCACACCAGCAATCGTCAGCTTGTCCTTGGCTGGTCACACCGCATACGTCCATCTCATCGGATTGGTGGCGGTTCTCGTCATCGCTGGTGCGTTGGTCCGTAGCCGTCGTGCCGGCACAGCGATCGCGTAGCAATAAAGAACTACAAGAACTAAATAGCACCACAACTTCCCCATATAAAAGGATCAGATGACAAAGTTAGTAATCGTGGAGTCCCCCGCGAAGGCGCGCAAAATCGGCGGCTTCCTGGGGGACGACTACGTTGTTGAGGCATCGGTCGGTCACATCCGCGACCTGCCCCAACGCGCCGCTGATATCCCCAAGGAATACAAGAAAATCGCTTGGGCTAAAGAGGGCGTCAACATCGAAGAAGATTTCGAACCGCTCTACGTCATCAACCCCGATAAAAAAGCCAAGGTGAACGAGCTCAAGGCGCTCATGAAGGACGCCGACGAGTTAATCCTGGCTACCGATGAAGACCGCGAGGGCGAAGCCATCGCGTGGCACTTGATCGAAGTCCTTCGTCCCAAGATTCCGATTCGCCGAATGGTCTTCCACGAGATCACCAAAGAAGCGATTCAAAAAGCAGCGCAAGAAACACGCGACCTCGATTATCGCCTCGTCGACGCGCAAGAAACACGACGCGTGCTGGATCGTCTCTATGGATACCGACTCTCGCCTGTTCTCTGGAAGAAAGTCATGCCGCGCATCTCCGCCGGTCGCGTGCAATCCGTCGCTACGCGACTGATTGTCGAGCGCGAACGCGAACGCATGGCCTTCGTCTCTTCTAGCTGGTGGGATCTCTCCGCTGACTGCGAAGCAGGATTTAAAGCACGCCTTCTCTCACTCGACGGCAAGCGCGTCGCAGCCACCAATGATTTTGATGAGAGCGGTGGACTGAAAGAAAAGAACGCCGCCAACATTCTCCTTCTCGACGAAGCCGGCGCGAACGAATTAGTCCAGTCGCTCCAAGGCAAGTCACTGAAAGTTAAGTCGACCGAAGAATCTCCCCGCACCGAACGCCCTAAAGCGCCTTTCACCACCTCCACGATGCAACAAGATGCAGGTTCGCGTCTTGGTTGGGGAGCTCAACTCACGATGCGCGTAGCGCAGCGTTTGTATGAGAACGGCTATATCACCTACATGCGTACCGACTCGGTCACGCTCTCACAATCCGCGATTCAAGCAGCTCGCGATTCCGCCAAGTCACTCTATGGCGCCGAATATGTTCCTTCATCACCACGCGTCTATGAAGGCAAAACGAAGAACGCGCAAGAAGCACACGAAGCAATTCGTCCTGCAGGCGATACTTTTAAAACACCAGGTGAATTAGCATCAGAACTTTCGCGCGATGAATTCGCTTTGTATGACCTGATCTGGAAGCGCACCATCGCGTCGCAAATGGCGGATGCCAAGAAGATGCAGATGCGCGTCGACTTCGACGTCGAAACAAAGACCGGCGGACAAGCAATCTTCCGCGCCAACGGCTCTGTCATCACTTTCCCTGGCTTCTTGGCGGCTTATGAGGACGTTCAAGAAGAGAACGCATCGACCGACGAAGATGACTCCAAGCGCCTGCCAGCAATGGCCGTAGGCGACGATATGAAGGTTTCTAGCTACTCCTGCGAGGGCCACGACACCAAGCCACCAGCCCGATACACCGAGCCAACCCTCGTGAAAAAGCTCGAAGAGCTCGGCATCGGCCGCCCCTCCACCTTCGCATCGATCATCTCCACGATTCAAGATCGCGGATACGTCGCAAAGCGCGGCCGCGCCCTTGTCCCTACATTCCTCGCCTTCTCTGTCACCGGATTACTGGAACAACACTTTGGCAAGCTGGTCGACTACGAATTCACAGCATCGATGGAAGAAGACCTCGATCGCATCGCCAATGGTGAAGAAGAACGCGTTACATGGCTCAAGCATTTCTTCTATGGCACCGAAGGTAACCCTGGACTAGAAGCACTCGCGAATGACCTTGGCGCGATTGATGCCCAGCAAATCAACACCATGAAGATGGGCAACGATATTGAAATCCGTGTCGGTCGCTTTGGTGCTTACATTCAACAAGGCGAAGGCGACAACCGAAAGTTCGCCAACATCCCAGAAACAATGGCACCAGATGAACTCACACTTCCTGTCGCTATCGAATTACTCGCCCAACCATCTGGCGAACGCGAACTCGGCGTCGACCCACAAACAGGACTACAAGTTGTCGCGAAGTCTGGACGCTTTGGTCCATACATCAGCGAGATCTTTCCAGAACCAGAATTAGTCCCCGATAAGAAAACCGGCGAGCTCAAAAAACAACGCAAGAAAAAAGATGCACCAAAACCAAAGACCGCATCTCTTCTCTCCACCATGACGCTCGACACCATCACTCTTGATGATGCACTCAAACTGCTTTCACTCCCGCGCGACCTGGGTGAATACGAAGGCGTCAACATCACCGTTCACAATGGTCGCTATGGCCCATACATGATGCACGGCACCGATTCACGAACACTCACATCTGAAGATCAGCTCTTCGCCGTCACGCTGGAAGAAGCGATTGAGATTTACAAACAACCGAAGGTTCGTCGTCGCGGAGTGGCAAAGCCACCACTGAAAGATCTTGGCCTTGATCCAGCATCACAACGCCCAGTTCTCGTGAAGGATGGCCGCTTCGGCATCTACATCACCGACGGCGAGACCAATGCGACGCTGCGTCGCGGCGACACCGTGGAATTCCTGACTCTGGAGCGCGGCCTCGAGCTTCTGGCAGGTCGTCGCGCGTGGGAGGCGGAGAACGGCGGAGCCACCCGTACCAAGAAAACCGCCAAGCGGGCCAAAAAGAGCGCCCCTACGCTGACCACAAAGACCGTAAAGGCCACCGGCGCCCCCAAGACCAAGAAGAAGGCCGCGACCGGCAAAGGCAAGGCAAATTCAATTATCTTATGATTTAAGGCACCAATCGCTGCCTGATTTCATGAGCCATTCGCAAGTAACCACCCATGTTAGTTTTGTAATCGGCCTCATCTCCATATGTTAAGTCCAATACAAATTTCTTAAATTCATTTTCGAAATCACACTCTTTTTCAATCCTGTCGAGGGAATAAGTAATGAAATCTAGTGAATTAATTTTCGCCATCTTGGGGTACCTTTCAAGATCTTCCAAATACGCATGTTGAAAACATTTTGAAACTTCGTCAAGATTGATATTTAGGAATTGCAGCTTATGAACATCATAGACATGTCGCACAATCCGTTCATCGTCATTCAATACATCAATTGATTTTCGCAGAAAAGCAAGCACTTTTTCGGCTATCGTCTGCTCTAAACTCAAGCATCGAACGACACTATTGGATTCCTTTAGACCAAGGATGGCATATAAAAGTGTTTGAATCGGGAGTTCTACGGGTTCGTGAAATACATTAGCCACGGTGAATTCAATTTTCACTGAATCTCTCAAACTAGCGACAACATCAAAAGTTCCGTTATAGGCTAGATCAAACCAGAAGTGTCGGTTGCTATTGTCAGCCCCACTTGTTAGTACTTTAAAATCAAGCTCTACCAACGCATTTTGAATTCTCAATTTCAAATCTGACAATGCCGATTTTTTCATTAGTGGACATGATGAACTTAATTGCAAAATTTTGAAATCTAAATCTTCTGACATTCGCTGTATGGCGCCATGGCACTTCGACAAACTTGTTCCACCACAAAAGATAAGCGTATATTCCGAATTAAATACTCCAAATAGTTGATTAAGCAGGTCAGTAAGATGAATGTCTTTTTCGAGTGCCGCCGGAGGTAATTTTGTATTGCCTTCGGCACTGACAGCTAAAATTAAATTACTTTGCTCTAGCGAGATTTTTTTCATAGATTACCTCACGTTCTCCAAGTGAGATTTTTCTACTAAATCCTTTATCCCCAATCCTTATTATGACCTTCATTGGAATCTGGGTTGTTTTACCCTCGAAGTAGTCCCGTTGTGCCGACCCCAGGTCAAATTCGACGTTAAGTGCCTTTAAGGCTTCCACTGCCAAACTTTCAAGTGGCTTTCGTGGGATTGCCTTCCCCGAAATTGGGCTCGGCATTGATTTTGAATAGACCCCGTACCCAAGGCGAACTAGCTTTCCTTCAGCAATTAGGGCTTGCAAGCTACGAGTGATCCGACTTTCGCTCCCTAGTTGCCGGAAATCCGCACGCAAAAATATTTCTTTTTGCGAAAGCGAAATGGATCTGGCCATGCGAGTTTTTATCGAAGCCTTCATTGCATCCACCCTTCAAAAAATGTGCGCCTATCAAGATGAAATATAGTGAATTTGCACTCAAAATTCAAGAAAAAATGTGCGCTAATCACAGAAAAACCTCCAAATTTGTGAATCAGGCTGAGTGGGGCGGCGTCGGCCCTCTAGGCTTGCCGCATGAAGCGTTGGTTGGTCACAGGCGGAGCCGGATATATCGGCAGCCATGTCGCGCATGACCTGGTCAATGCCGGTGCGGAAGTCGTGGTTCTGGACGACCTCAGCACAGGGTTCGAGTCCTATATCCCCAAGGAAGCCACCTTCGTTAAGGCGAACGTGAATGAGACTGAGAAGGTCGCCGAAGCTCTCCGTGGTTGCTATGGCGTAGTCCACCTTGCGGGATACAAGTACGCATCAGAATCAACCAAATACCCATTGCTTAATTACCGATCAAATGTGGCCGGCTCGATTTCCTTGTTAGAAGCGATGAAGCAAGCACAGGTTCATAACATGCTCTTCTCGTCATCTGCCGGAATTTACGGAAATCTAAAAAAGCTTCCTGCCACCGAAAAATCAGAAGTATTTCCGGAATCACCTTACGCAACCAGCAAATACATGGTCGAGCAGATTATTAATGATGCGGCGCTCGCTAACGATCCAAACTTTCCATTACAGGCGATGAGTCTTCGTTATTTCAATGTCGCAGGCACGGGCATCAAAGGTTTGTCGGACAAATCGCCTTACAGCCTCTTCTCCATTGTGATGAGCAAATTCGCTAAAGGCGAAGCTCCGAATATCACCGGTTCTGATTTTGATACTCCGGATGGAACTCCAGTTCGGGATTACATACACGTGAGCGATGTTTCAAGTGCCCATGTCGCAGCCGCACAAAAGCTCGAGACCGACAAGTATGGTCACGAAATCATCAATCTCTCTACAGGAACAGGCATTTCTGTTTTAGAAGTAATGACAGAATTTAAAAAGCAGCTCGGCGAGAAGTTCTCGTTTGGATACGCAGATCGACGTCCAGGAGATCCTGCAGCTTCATATGGTGATGCAACAAAGGCAAAACAAATTCTCGGTTGGTCTGCAAAATTTGACTTGGCTTCGATGGTCAAGTCTGTAACTAACCCAGAGAGCATCTAGCGAACGATGTCTCAAGCTCTTCCGTACCCAAGCGCGCCAGCGCAGTCGGAATCCCGCAGTGTTTTAGCCATCCCGGCCTTCCGCCGACTCTGGCAGTCGATGGCCTTCTCGTCCTTCGGAGACTGGCTCGGCTTGCTCGCCACCACGGCACTCGCCCAAGAATTGTCAGGCGGTAACTACAAAAAAGCTAACTTCGCGATCGCCGGAGTCTTCATTGTTCGTTTGCTTCCAGCGGTCTTGCTCGGCCCTATTGCCGGCGTAATTGCCGACCGTTTTGATCGTCGCCGATTAATGATTGTCTGCGACATTCTCCGCTTTGGCCTTTACCTTTCAATTCCACTGGTGGGCAACTACTTCTGGCTCTACACCGCCACGGTCCTTGTTGAATCAGTAACTCTCTTCTGGTCTCCCGCAAAGGAAGCCTCGGTTCCTAACCTTGTGCCAAAAAACAAGCTTGAATCTGCAAATCAAGTGACTCTCTTCGCAAGCTATGGAACGGCGCCTATCGCCGCAATCATCTTTTCTTTGCTCGCGCTACTTGCCGGTTCACTCAGCAAGGTCTTTTCACATCGTTTTGCCTCCACAGCAGACCTTGGTTTGTATATCGACGCAATTTCGTTCCTATATACGGCTTACGTCGTCTATCGAATGAGCGAGATTCCAAAAGGTGCCTCAAGCGCGGCAGCCGTCAATCAAAATATTGGTAAATCTCTTCTTGAAGGCTTCCGTTCGGTTAATGAATCAAAAGTTATCCGGGGTCTTATCTTCGGAATGCTTGGCGCATTCTTCGCCGCAGGTGCCGTTATTGGATTGGCCAGAACTTTCGTCGGTGAGCTCAAGGCTGGTGACGCCGCATACGGCGTTCTCTTCGGTGCGATCTTCACTGGCCTTGCGTTAGGTATTTCGCTTGGACCAAAAATATTTGGCCAGTTCTCCCGCCGCCGCCAATTTGGTGCTGCACTCGCAATCTCTAGCTTTTTCTTAATTCTGCTTTCGCTCATCAACAACCTTGTAGTCGCGCTGATCCTTACTGTCCTTCTGGGTGCCTTTGCGGGCGTTTCCTGGGTCTCTGGTTTCACGATGCTGGGCATGGAGGTCGAGGATGAAGTCCGAGGTCGCACCTTTGCCTTTGTTCAGTCACTTATTCGTATCGCCCTCGTTCTGGTTCTAGCGATTGCGCCCGTGATTGCAGGTGCGATTGGCCAGCACCATTTCCACATTCGACACATTGTCCTGACCTATAACGGTGCTGCATTCACAATGCTAGGCGCCGGTTTTATTGGTCTAGTCGTGGGAATCGTTTCTTATAAGCAAATGCGCGATCGCCCAAGCGTTTCGCTCTGGTCCGATATTCGCTCTGCATTCCGTGGAGAGCTCGGCGGTATTACCGGCGCGACCCACAATGGAATTTTCATTTCGTTTGAGGGTGGAGAAGGATCTGGAAAATCCACGCAAACAGAACTGTTGAAAAAGTACCTTGAGGGTATTGGAGAAACGGTTGTCCTCACCCGTGAGCCAGGCGGAACTCCGCTAGGAAACCAACTTCGCAAGATTCTTCTGGATAACAACACGGGCGATATCAGCCCGCGTGCGGAAGCGCTCATGTATGCGGCGGATCGCGCGCACCACGTCTTTGCGCTTATTCGTCCGGCGCTAGATCGCGGCGAGGTCGTAATTACCGATCGCTACTTTGATTCTTCAATCGCGTATCAAGGCGCTGGGCGTGTTCTCCAACCTTCAGAAGTTGCTCGGATATCGCGATGGGCCACGGAATCGTTGACCCCAGAACTGACAGTGATTCTCGATCTCCCCGCATCAGTCGGACTGAGTCGGCTCCAATCACAAGACCGCTTGGAGTCCGAACCGCTCGCTTTCCACGAGCGCGTTCGTCAAGAGTTCCTAAACCTCGCGAACACCAACCCTGACCGATTCTTTGTAGTGGATGCTACTCAGACCAAAGAGGCGATCCACGAGCAAATCGTTGAGCGCGTTAACCATATTTCTCAATTAAAAATCAATAAGAGCAAAAAAGAGAACAAGTAACTCATATGTCCGTCTTCGACGATTTGATTGATCAGGATGCCGTCGTCACGACGCTAAAAGCTGCGGCCGCAGCCTCTAAAACCGATAATTCCGAGTCTCAAGAAATGACCCATGCGTGGCTATTCACGGGTCCACCAGGATCCGGGCGTTCAAATGCCGCTGTCGCATTCGCCGCCGCACTTGTGTGTGCAGAGGGCGGATGCGGTTCCTGTGTCGATTGCACCACTGTAAAAAACGGAACACATGCTGACGTTGAGGTGATGAGCACTGATGGGCTTTCTATCAAGATCGATGAAGTCCGAGAATTAGTCTTACGCGCCGCCTGGGCGCCATCTGTTTCACGATATCGAATCGTGGTTATGGAGGATGCGGATCGGCTCACTGAATCTGCCGCTAACGCACTACTTAAAGCAGTAGAAGAACCGAATCAACAAACCGTTTGGCTACTCTGCGCACCGTCCACCACGGATGTTCTTCCCACTATTCGTAGTCGCACTCGTTCACTGATGTTGCGCACACCCTCCACGCTTGCAGTAGCAAATCTTTTGGTTGAAGAGGGCATTTCACCAGCAATGGCAAACTTCGCGTCATCGGCATCACAAGGGCACGTAGGCCGCGCGCGATATCTAGCGACTCATGAATCGGCACGCAGTAATCGCGAAAAAATTCTCAAGTCTGTTTTGAATGTCCGAGATATATCTTCTGCATTTGCCGCTGCGCAATCACTTGTTGATTCAGGGAAAGCAGACGCTGAAGCGGATGCAGAATCTCGAAATGAAAAAGAAATCCAAGCCATGAAAGACGCTTGGGGAACCCAAACTACAAAAATTTCTTCCAGCAACACCAAAGCGATTAAAGAATTGGAAAAAGAACAAAAGTCACGCTCCACTCGAATGGTCCGCGATTACCTCGATCGAGCACTACTCGATATCGCAACCTTGTATCGAGATATTCTGATGGTTCAGTCAGGTCAGCCGGGCGACTTAATAAACAAGGACTTGTCGGGAGTCATCAATGAGTCAGCCGCTCGGGCCACCCCCTCGACCACATTGGTCCGACTACACGCCGTCATGGAGACCCGAAAAAACCTCGGTCATAATGCCGCGCCCCTGCTCACGGTCGAAGCGATGATGCTTCAGCTTAAGTAGATTTGGTAAGAAGCACTCCTTGGAATACGGCATTATTTCCCCATGCGCCTAGACCACGTCTCATACGTAGCCTCTCACGAGCAGATTTCTGACACCGTCCAACGAATCGGTTCTCAGATCGGCACAGCTTTCGTTGATGGTGGGATCCATCCCCGATTTGGCACTCGCAATTTCACCGCCCCACTACTCAATGGTCAATACATCGAAGTGGTTTGCGCTCTTGATCACCCAGCAGCTGAACAGACTGCATTTGGCCAAGCGGTCTCTAAAAAAGCAGCCGAAGGCGGCGGTTGGTTGACGTGGGTCTTTTCAACCGACGACCTTGCACCCATCGAAGCAGCAATTGGTCGGCCAGCGATTGAGGGCCACCGCACACTCCCTGATGGAACGGATTTGAAGTGGAAGCAAGTGGGCGTAAAAGAATTATTGACTGATCCAGAACTTCCATTCTTTATTCAATGGGAAGACGGTCACCATCCAAGTGAAGTCGGGAGTCCATCTTCAGCAATTCAGGAAATAGTCTTCGCAAACACTGATCCGCTTTCACGAACATCGTTCAAAGACGACGTGATTGACGCTCTGGCTTCAACAGGAATTAATATTTCGGTGACAAAGGCGGAAGAAGAAACGGGTTTGTCAGCCGTCACATTTGAGACCAAATCGGGTCTGGTTCAAATCTTCTAATTTATGTCTCACGATTTCCAGGTTGTGCTCTCAGGGGGACTTGGGAATCAACTGTTTCAAATATCTGCAGGATTATTTGCCGCAATAAATAATGATTTAACAGTTGGATTCGTATCTGCACCGACAAAATTTTCGTCATTCAATCATAAAAATGAGATTCGAGAATTTGTAGAACTGCCAATAGCAAGCTGGCCAAATGAAGCCAAAATATTTGCTAATGCATCGTTTCGGCTAAAAAGGAAAGCTGCAAGCTCGCTAAATTTAGCTTCACAAGTACTAAAAATTGATGCGCCTAAGGAGTTCGGTTATTCGTCAAACCTCAAATATGTAGCCCATGGATGGAAAATGATGGGTTACTACCAGAGTTTCATTTATTACGAAAAGGTTGCCCCAAATTTACGATCAATTATTAAAGAACCTATTCTGAGCGATTGGGCAAGAAATCTCCGCGAGAAAATCTTAAACGAGCGCCTTGCTTCGATTCATGTTCGTCGTGGAGATTATGTAATCCTTGCTGAAAATTTCGGTTTATTAGGGTTCAACTATTACGAATCAGCTATGAATGAGATAAATAGTAGAACCGGCAAAGAACACTTCGTAGTTTTTTCAGATGATGTAAAAGCGGCACGTGACTTATTGTCAAAGACGAAATACAAGCTTACTTTTGTTGAACCCCCACAAGGAACCCCCTCGGGTGAATCTCTTCACCTGATGTCGTTTTGTCAAGATCATGTTATTGCCAATTCTTCATTCTCTTGGTGGGGTGCAGCTTTAGCGCAAGTTGAAGGAGTTACTGTTGCACCGCTTGAGTGGATGAAGAACAAAGTGATTATTAAAAATCTAATTCCCAGTGAGTGGATTCGCAGCTCCCCGGACTGGGTGAATTAAAGGGAACGAAAGTGTCTTCTCTTTCTCGCATAGTAAAACTGTAGAACCACTTCACGTGCATTAAGTGATCTGATCACCGAACTCAGAAACCTAAAATGATTTGAAAGCCCGATTGCAATTCCCTGCATTTGAGCGACAGCAATCAAGTTTCGATAAAGTAAAACCTTGCGAGTGAACGCATGGCTCAATCCTTTATACGCTCGCATGGACTCCAACAATTTGTTAAATACTTGAGGAGTAAGATTCTCAAATCCAATCGCTGCTCGTATCTCCCACGTTTTGGCTTCAATGTCTTTTCGCCGACTGGCTGAGAAACTAGAAGAAGTCAGTGTGTGATGCATTAAGACAGCGGGCACAGAAATTAGATCTCCTTGAGACTTTAAACGCATCCACAGGCCAAAGTCCTCTGTTGGATAGTCAGATTGTGAATAACCACCAACTTTTATTAGGGAATCTAAACGAATCATTGAACTTGAGTTGGCGGTTTGCTGCGATTTGATTAGTGAATATTCTGTGGCGATCGGAAAAACCGGTGAAGGAATATTTCCTGCGTAATTTATTCCGTCGAAGTAAAAGTCGTAGTCGGAAAAAATAGCGACACTGGTTGGCGTGCGTGCGGCAAGTAATTTTTCGACACGGTTTGGCTCATATCGATCGTCCACGTCGTATCTAACAACCCATTCGTTCTGGGCAATTTTCAGACCTTGATTAAGCGCGGAAATAATGCCTACTGCCGGTGTCGCAAGAATATTTAAGGTAACGCCAGGCAGTTTAAAGTTATTGAGAATCTCGGACGATCCGTCCGTAGAACCATCATCAACGATAATTATCTGATCACCCGCAACTGAATTTTTTGCAATGTCGCTTAATGAATTATTGAGATACCAAACCCCGTCTCGAACAGACATCAAATGGGTGACTTTCGGCCGCTCGGCCGTTCCGGAATCTGTCTGTCCTCGCTTGTACACCCATATAGAATAGTGACCATGAGCGAGCAGAGTAATAAGCGTGGCATTTTTCGCTCCTCCAAGTCGATGCAGCTCGTAAAGGAAATCTTCAAGGTCTTCCCTTCGGCCGACCGAGTGAAAATCTGGATAGTGATAGCGGTCCAGGTCTTCCTAAGCTTCCTTGATCTCGCAGGAATTGCGGTTATCGGTGTTCTCGGAGCACTTGCGGTTACTGGTGTCGAGTCCCGACAGCCAGGCAACCGCGTACATGCTGTTTTGAAGCTGCTACATCTCAATGGGCTTGCTTTCCAGACTCAGGTTGGAGTGCTTGGAGGAATTGCAACAGTTCTTCTTATAGCACGAACTGTTTTCTCAATATCGCTCACCAAACGCACGTTGCTATTTATGAGTCGTCGCTCTGCGCTTATTTCCGCTGAATTACTCACTTCGCTATTTTCACGTTCAATAGTCGATCTCCAGAAATATACCCAGCAAGAAATTCTCTACTCCACCACGTTAGGCGTACAAAGTCTGACCCTTGGAGTGGTGGGCACGGGTGTGACGATTATTTCGGACTTGTCGTTACTAATAATTCTCGCTGCCGGGCTTCTCCTGGTGGATCCAACAATTGCAATATTTGGCTTCGCAATGTTTTCGTTCCTTGGCTATGGCCTCTATTGGTTTATGAAGCGGAAGGCTTATGCCATTGGTAGGGATGAAGTTGAATTTGGAGTACAAAGCAACCAAAAAATTATCGAATTTTTGAGCACATACCGAGAAGCGATTGTGAAAAATCGCCGCGAGAGTTACACGCAAGATATAGCGGACCTTCGCTACAAATTGGCTGATGTTATGGCGGAGAAGAATTTCATGCCAAATGTGAGCAAATATATGGTTGAAACAACCGTGGTTTTGGGCGGACTAGCACTTGGTGCTGTGCAATTCGCGCTTCAAGACGCAACCCATGCAGTGGCCAGCCTTTCTGTGTTTCTAGCTGCAGGTACACGGATTGCGCCCGCTGTTCTAAGAATTCAGCAGGGCGCAATCCAAATGCGAAATAGCATGGGCTCATCAACAACAACACTAAAAATGATACATGAGCACGCCGGCAGATCAGACCACTTTGATCTCCCCGTCAATCCCGATTTTGTTTACGAGGGTTTTTCGGCAGAAGTTGTTATCGACAATATCACTTTCAGATATCCAGACTCGGACGTGGATGCGTTATCTAACGTGAGCCTGACTGTCCCCCGCGGAGAAATCCTTGCAATTGTCGGCCCTTCAGGCGCAGGAAAAAGTACTTTGGTCGATCTGCTACTTGGCATATTTCCACCAGACATAGGAAAAGTTCTGATTTCAGGGTATTCGCCGTTAGATACCTACAGTAAGTGGCCTGGTGCAACCGCATATGTCCCACAAAATATTGCGATCACAATGGGATCTATCCGGGAAAACATCGCCCTTGGCATGGACCCAAAGGATTTTTCTGATGATTTGTACTGGGAGGCACTTAATCGAGCCCAGTTGTCAACATTTGTACGCGAACTCCCAGACGGACTAGATACCTTCGTGGGCGATCAAGGCGCTCAACTAAGTGGTGGGCAACGACAAAGGCTAGGGATAGCTCGTGCCCTGTTCACAAAGCCGCGCCTTCTCGTTCTTGACGAGGCAACTAGCGCTCTCGATGTAGAAACTGAAGCAGCGATAGCAAACGTCATTCAATCTCTTAGTGGCCACACCACAGTCATCACAATTGCCCATCGTCTCTCCTCTGTTCGAAATTCAAACAGAATTGTCTACATCGACAAGGCCAAAATGGTTGCCGCAGGTACGTTTGATGAGCTTCGTCGCCAGGTACCCGATTTCGATCGTCAAGCGGATTTGATGGGCCTGTAAAGCTCTCTGTATAGGTCGACGTGGTTTTTTACGAATAGCTCTCGAGAAAACTCTGATTCAACTAATGCGCGGGCACTTTTTCCTGTCCTGCTAAGTAAATCAGGAGCGGAAACAATCTCCTTCATCTTTATTGCATATTCATGCACGTTCAAACTTGAAAGAAATCCGGTTTCACCATCTTTGATAAATTCAGTCACGCCGCCGACGTTAGTAGCCAGAGTGGGAACGTTTTGAGTAGCCGCTTCAAGGATAACCATGCCCATCCCTTCATTCACGCTTGTTAATAGCAATATATCGGCGGCTGGCAAATACTTGTAGACATCGTTACTCCAACCGACAAAATCAACCTGTAACTTTGCATCCGAAGCAAATTGCTCGGCGTCTTCCTTCAATTCCCCATCGCCAACCATTATGAGACGATAATTTCTGGGATTATTTCCACAAAATTCTTTGAAAGCCTCCAGAGCAAAAATGGGATTTTTTATAGCCGCGAATCGACCAATCCAAAGAAACGTCATTTCCTCGCTGCGGATGTTCAGGGCATAGCGAGCTTCAGCCCTATTCCTCAACGATTCAATTTTGATTCCTAATCTAATCATTCGCCACTGATGACTATTGCCAATTCGAACCGAACGTAGGTCGTCTTCAACTTGCGAAGTAATCGCAACGAGAACATCTGTTATCTTTGCTAAAGACCGCTCCAGGATGATAATTAAATAGGTCATAAATTTAGGAAAATATCCGTACAGAACGTGCCCATGATACGTATGTACGACCTTAGCTTTTGGCGCGGCAAGTCGAGTCGCGATCCGACCCAAAACACCTGCTTTGGAAGTATGCGTGTGAACTACATCGGGCTTGATCTTTCGTAATATTGCAATCATGGCAAAGAGGCCCTTGATATCTTTGATCGGCAATACCGAGCGCTGTACCTCAGGAAGGTAAATAGCCTTCCCAGTCAACGGGTGCGACTCCAGATAGTCGATTTCGTTAGCTCGGCAAACGCCCGTAAGTAGCGTGTGCTCGAATTCAAAGGGATTCAAGCCCTCAATCAAATCTCCCAGAAGTACAGCAGGGCCACCCACGTTCATGCGGGAGATGATCGAGACGACCTTGATTGACATAGGGAAATCTTAGTTATGATTCGACTCGAAAGTTCGCCTCGGTGGCTCAGTGGTAGAGCAGCCCACTCGTAATGGGCAGGTCGCCGGTTCAATCCCGGCCCGAGGCTCAAGTAGCCCACAACTAAAGAGACCCAGGAAACCAATGAAAAAATGCAGACAAATCTGAAATCATTGGCGCACCGCGCTTCATTGTACTTTATTTCGATTCAAGGTCGGGGGGGGGCAACACAACAAGTTTCAACGGTGTTTGCTGGGCTTTGGATATTTTTTACGAGGTTTTTGTCAGGATTTTGGCAGTGGTCAATTACTGTCTTCCGTTTGGAATTCACTCTTGGCTACGTATCTATCAATCGCCAAAATTAATCATGAAAAACTCAGAAAAAAATGCCTTACAAACTCATCGGTAAATGAAGATTTCTATAAACTTTGGCCGTACATTTGTAATCGGGAAAATTTGTGGGAAGAAATTTATTTTGACTTTCTACACCGCAACATAACAGATAGCACTGTCAATAATTGGTCTAGCTACACAACCATCGCTATTCATCTCGGGAGTCAGGCCGATGTACTCGAAGACTTCAAAAAATTTTTGAACCTAAGAGAAGTCCACCAAGAAGAAATACTTCAAATTTGTAACGGAATAACAATTAAACTCTATTTGCACGGTATGTATAGCCTCGCGGAAGAGTTCGAAACCTGCGCTCGAACTGAGATTCAAAAGATTTCTAACCTAACGTTTGAAATTCTAAATGATAATTGCTATTTCCGTGCTATTGGACATATTTGTAGTCTTGAGTGGCTGATTCGCGCTCAAAGAATATCCAATTTTTCACTGTCAACCGTGCGGATCTTGGATGTAGCTCCTACCGAGATTAACTCAGTGATAAAAAGCTTAATGGTCAAAAAATGCAAAGATTTCAAAATTGAAGTGGTGAGTGACGGCATTGCATTAGGTCAGTCCTATATGGAGGTCCTACCATCGTTACGCGACGGTTGGATCCCAACTCGACGCGCTATCAATGCATTATTTGACGAAACCAAAAAACTTTTCCCGCATGGAGTATTGAATTATCCCCGGGATATTGAAGATACTGCCAATAAATTTCTCCAAGAATTCGGATTCAGTCCAGATTCGCCTATTTTTGGACTACATCTGAGAGGGAAAAAACACTGGGAGAAGAATTCTCGAGACGCGGACTCACACACCTTCGATCAAATTATTGAATACATTCACTCAGTTGGTGGAATAAGTATATTTATGAATGGTCCCAAAAATCAATTAGAAGTCTCGAATGGAGAACAGACATTCTGTTTTCGTCAGAGAAAAGTTCGCCACATTAAGGAAATTTTGGAAGTCCATGCATATGCAAAATCGGTTGTATTTATCGGAAGTCTTTCCGGAGGCACTCATCCCGCTTCTCTTTTTGGAACTCGCACCCTATGGGTTAACTTCTATCCAATCATTCATTTTCGTCCTCCGAATCCAAGCGATGTACTGGTTCCGAAGCGACTATATTCGCATAAACTGGGACGAGAACTTTCGCTTGACGAAATTTTTCATCCAGACAATCACAACGCACAAGTCGAGTCAGTGTTTAGTCTTGAAGAACACGGCTACAGTTTGATAGATAACTCTCCAGAAATCATAACAGTAGCACTCAAAAATATGATTAATCGCAATTCAACAAATGACCAAATCTTTGTGGAACAATCAATTACTCAAGAATTGTGGGGAACTAGGGGTCAAGAGACCGGGGCGAAAATAGTCGATGTTTTTAATTGGACACAGGATAACCTGCGCAACTAGTAAGGCACAACGGGTGGAGTCCAGCAGCTCGCCCAAGCACTTCATTAACAAGCGATTTATAGAGAAAAGAGTTCTAATAGAATTGTAAAAAATTCCTTATTCGCGTAGATTTAAGAAACAAGAATCTTAAAATAGGAGGAAGTATGTCCGAGAAAAAGCAAAAGGAATTGTTTGAAGAAGCTAGCTCTTATCAATTCGCAACCGAGCAAATTTTGCTCGGACCTTGGACGAGTTATTCAATTCTGACAGATCCGAAACATTTAGGATTTGTACTATCTCGGTATAAATTTGCCTCAAAAATGATCCGCGAGGGTGGCACCACTTTGGAGGTTGGGTGTGGTGATGGAATAGGCGCTCCAGTTTTGGGGGCTGCATCAAGTAGCTATTTAGGAATTGATGTCGACGATCGCCTGATTTCGGATAATACGGAGAGGCTCGCGAGGATTCATAATCTTAAATTTTCAAAAGTGGATGTGACCACCCTAGATACATCCACAAAATACGATAACGTTGTTCACATTGATGTACTTGAACACCTTGATGCTGAACTCGAAAAGGCGTTTGTTGAAAAAAGTGTAGACGCTCTAAAGCAGGACGGGGTTTATATCTGTGGAAGCCCTAGTAAGTACTCGGAGGCTTACGCCTCTCCACAATCGGCCCTTCAGCACATTAATCTAAAAACTGCACCAGCGATGAAGGCACTATTTGAACCTTACTTCAATTATGTATGGATTTTTTCAATGAATGATGAGATGGTTCACACCGGTTATCATCCCATGGCACACTATTTATTTGCTGTGTGCGCTGGAAAACGAATCCAATGAAATCGACGAGTGTTCAAGGATAAAGAGTGAAGTGAGATGAAGTTTTCTGATTTCGTTGCACAAAAACTGCGTGACTTCGGAATAGATTTTGTGGCCGGCGTTACCGGTGGAGGTGTTGTTCATTTACTTCGTTCAATGGAGAATTTTTCAGATGTCTCGATTGTTTACACGCATCATGAGCAGGCAGCGGCGTATGCTGCAGAAGCGTACGCGCGACTAGACCGCAAGGCTGCCTGTTTTGTGACGACAGGGCCTGGAGGCACAAACGCGATCACTGGATTGGCGTCGGCTTGGCTCGACTCAATTCCATTGGTCTTCATTTCTGGCCAGGCGCGATCATTCTCATTAACTGGGCCAGGCACCGTCAGACAAATTGGAAGTCAACACTTCGACATCATTTCCGTGGTGAAGCCAATTTCGAAATATGCTGAAACAATTCGAAATTTGCAGGACGCAGAGTCAATAATTGATGAGGCCCTTACGGCGGCTACGTCCGGACGGCCAGGTCCCGTCTGGATTGACATACCACTCGATTTTCAAGAGATGGATTTTTTTGTACCAAAAAATACAAGTACGAGGTCAAACCCGTCGCACAAAAGCCGAAATGAATTAATTCCACAAGAATTATCAGAGTTGGATGACGTAGTTAGTGCACTCAGCGCGGCCGAAAGGCCGATATTTGTATTGGGCTACGGCTCTAGGCTAAGTAATACACATAAGAGATTAATATCCATCGCTGAACGCGAAAATATACCGATGGCTCTAACATGGAACACCTTAGATTTATTAGGGTCTGATCACCATCTTAATGTCGGACTAATTGGAGTAAACGGTACAAGAAGCGGAAATCTGGCAGTAGCAAAGTCGGATTGCGTCATAGCCTTCGGTTCGCATCTAAGTTTGCAATTAACGGGACCAAACGTGAACCAATTTGCTCCGAAGGCGAAAATCTTCGTTATTGACATAGATCCAATAGAAATTCAACACCTAAATTCTCGCATTACGGGTTTGGAGTTTGATTTAAGTTCGATTATGCCTGCACTAGAAAGCGGGCTTCGCACGGATGGGGTTCTAGAAGCATGGAATCGAGAAATCGAGGAAATTAGAAACCTTAGGGATTACGGCCTTCCATTTGATGATGAAAGTGAGAGTGCATACGCTAACCAGTATATTTTTTACAGATTAATATCACAAAAAATACGTCCTGGCGATTATGTGGTTATCGATGGTGGCGGGAACGTACTTTTTTCGACACATCAACAAATACGACTTCCCTCAGGAACTCGTGCTATTACGGGACACGGTCTCGGTTGCATGGGATCAGGTCTACCACATGCTGTCGGGGCAGCGTTTGCCGGGAATCTGAAGAATAGAATTTACTGCTTCATAGGCGATGGAAGTATGCAGTTCAATGTCCAAGAATTAGCTACGATAAAATATCACAATCTACCGATTACAATATTTATTATTAACAACGATGGATATCTTGCCATTATTAACACCCAAGATAGTTTTTTTGATAGACGTTTCGGAGTCAATTCTTCGACCGGACTCTATTTCCCAAATTACGGGGCCGTCGCCGCCGCTTATGAAATTCCATATTTTTCTATAGAGAATAATCAGAGCATATACGAAGTTCTAGAAAGGTCATCTGCTGTTTCTGGGCCGTGCGTAGTAGAGGTTTTTGTAGATCCAGACACGCCGCTATTGCCAGCTGTAGGATATAAAATGCTCGAAGGCGATAAGCGCGTACGGCGGGACATTTACGACATGGATCCACTCTTGCCTGGTGAATTAATGAAAAGGATACTTGGCCATTGAAAAAAGTATTTATTCTTTCAATTTCCAGTGACATTGGAACAAACCTGGCGAAAGATTACCTATTGAGAGGCTGGAAGGTTGTTGGTACCTATCGCGACTCGAACGCGGTTAAGCGACTCGAAGAGGATTTGCCCGGAGCAGTATTGATGCATTGCGATATTTCAAGCTCAGAGTCCATTCGGTCTTGTCTTGATAGTTTGCCATCTGATTTTGCCTGGGACATTTTTATCTCATTGCCTTGTAACCCGTTGCCGCTAACATCATTTTATTCTTCTGACATCACCGAGTGGATTGATTCATTTGCGCTAAATTCCCTTAAGCAATTGGAATTTTTACACGGTATTTATGCGAAAAGAAACAAGCTTGGAGAATACCCAACAATTGTTTTCACAGCTGGCGGAGGAACTAACGGTGCGGTGGGAGATTTTTCCGCGTACACTTCAGCAAAAATACATTTAATTAAAATGATGGAACTCTTGGCTTACGAAGATCCAAATTCAAAATATGTAATTATTGGACCGGGTTGGACGAACACCAAAACTCACCAAATCACGCTGGCGAACACAGCTCCTGACTCCAAAAGGCATCGAGATGTCGATGGTTTTTTAAGAGATAGCTCTAAAGGTACAACTTTTGACGAAATTATTGGTTGCCTGGATTGGATTTACTCACTGCCGTTGGAAACAGTGAGTGGAAGAAACTTTTCGGTAGTGAGCGACAATTGGACTGGAGAAATTGAACCTCACCTCATTGAAATGTTGAACAAGGACTCAAACATATTTAAATTGCGTAGATATGGAAATGACGTTTTCCAACCGCGGATTCGTTAATCATTTTTTGGTAAATGTCTAGCTACCGATTCTATTTGGTCTTCTTGTCCTGCTACCAAATCCAGCCCTCCAAGTGCGGTAATCAATTCGACGATATCAACGTTGTACGCAGCAGAATATTTTTGAATTATCGGTAAGAATCCCGAAAATAAATTATTGATACCCGTTAATGCTGTGTATGGTGAGGCGGCAGGTGGGGTTGCTATAAATTCAGTAATTAGTGAATTTATGGATAGCCGCATTACTTCATTCACAGACACGCCGGTATTCATTTTGGATTTTTCAAAAGCCGCAACTAATAACTCTAATTGGGCGTTTCCAGCACCTGCTCCGAGGCCACATATGCTCGCGTCGATAGAGTAGGCTCCAGAATTCACGGCCTGTATGCTGTTTGCTATCGCTAAATTAAGATTATTGTGCGCATGAAATCCAATGGGAACGCCGAGATCGCTAACCGCCGCCGAGATTAATTCAGCAACATCCGAAGGTGTAAGAGAGCCTGTCGAATCCATGAAAATAATTGCCTCAGCACCGTATTGAACCATTTTTCGAGCTTGAATTATCAATTCGGCGACGTTGAGGTGTGAAATCATCATTAAAGTTCCCGCTACACCCACCGAGCGGGACTTTAAGAATTCAATCTGTGTTTGAGTAGTATCAGCCTCGGAGCAGTGAGCAGCAACGCGGAATACGTCCACACCTAAGTCGATAGCAGGAATAAGGTCTCTACTGATTGTGGCAAAACTGGGCATAACATGCACACCCAGGGTGGCCGAAGGCGCGGCATTTCGAACTGCAGAAATTAAATCTCGGTCAGAATGAGCCGATTCACCAACCAATACAGACGACCCGCCAAGTCCGTTTCCGTGACCTACTTCTATATAGTCGATACCACACTGAGCTGCTTTTGCGGCGTAATTAATCGCAGCCGTTAACGAAAGCTTGTGACGAAGGGCATGGTTTCCATCTCGCAAAGTAACATCGTAAATTTTGAATTCTGGTTTAGTCATCTCTTAACGATCCTTCGTTGATTGTCGAATTAGCCACAATGCTGTGGATGTCAAAACGTCGAGATTTCCCGAATGTGTTGGAACAAAATCTCCACTCCCCATGACTTGAATGTCAACTTTTAAATAATTTTCTTCAAAATATGGGGCGTGAGGAAAACTCATACCAGGAACGATTTTACGAAAATTCTCCAGCGTTTGATTCAGATTTTCTGCAATTTTCGAGCGCATAAGTTGTGAAGGCCCAGCTCCAGCGAACCGCGCAAAAAGTGTAACCTTCATCGGAATTGGTGGGATGGCCGGATTGATTATCATTATGGCTTTCACCCGCTTGGCGCCTGAATATAAAGCCAGTGCCTTTTCGGTGGTGCTGATATATTCATCAATATTAATTCGCGTTGCAGGACCAACGCTTTCAGAAGATAAATTTGCGATAGATTCGATGTACTCAATTTCAGCAATTGAACCAATCGTGTGAACAAATGGAACAGAAACTTGAGCGCCACAAGTCATAAGATTTACGTGGTAATTTCCTTTTCTGCTGACGAGTTCAGTGTCAACTAAGGGAGAGAATGGATCGCCTAGCCCAGAAGGCGTCATGTCGATGACATTTAATCCGAGTTCAGCGAGTCGAGGCATAGTAGCTATATGAGATTTGGCGCTGGTGGCGTCAATCACCCAGTCAATAGAGTCTTTAAATTTTTCAATCTCACTAATTCCATTAAAAAATACGGGAACCTTCTTTGAATTAGCGAACTGAACCCCCGGGGAATCTACGCGCCTACCAATGAACGCAACACACTCGACACCCGTAGATCTGACAATTTTCGCTAGCAAATCGGCACCTATTTTTCCTGTACCAAATATTGCCACTTTTTGATTTACAGACATACCCACCCCAGAATTTCCATGCATCAAGCTTACATTAAACGCTGAAATTGACGTAAAATGAATATTTCTTCCGCTTGCCGTATCAATATTGCAATCTAATAAAATATGGGCGTGCGTCCAGCCAAGATTGAATCAATATGGCAGATACATATCCTTTCAGAAGTGGGCTGAGATATGCCACGAGGTGGTTGTGCTCTGAGCGGGAATAGGAATATTTGTCTGAATTCGCAAAATAGCGCTCCATAACTTTGAATAAGGCCAATATTTCTTCCGGCGAATTCTCTTTAAATGATACGCACGCAGCGGAAAATTCGCTCAATGAATCCATCAGCACACAACCACGGTTTACATACTCCTGCAGACCGATTTCCTGACCAGATCGCGAATCTACCCAATCTTTGAACTGATAAAACTTCAAATACTTGGTAACTGGGAGACCGTGGAGGGCCGGAATATTAGGCAGCGCGAAAGGCTTTCTAAATGCAATTGGAAGCATCATCGTTCCAGAGTCAGTGCCTATTATAAATTTAGCGATACTAGGAATATAGAAATCTAAAAGATCTGATTTGTAATTAGAATTTGCATAGTCAATGAAACGCAAATCTTCATAACTAAATCTATGGGATACTACATTTCCCATCCTTACTACTGTGTAGCCGTTTGCTATCATTTCCCTTATAGCCAATTCATAATTTGAAAATTTAGAATTTCGATAACTTGAGAATTCTCTGGAAACGTTTTTTAACGTTGACTCGTATGCCCCGTCACGCACATACACACAGATCAACCGATCAAGATCTCTAGCTCCAAGTTTTCGCAAATCGTCATGCGCGCGCCGGACCTGCTCGGGCGAAAATTTAAAATTGGAAGGAGAATCGTCAAATATTGTTAAATTATTTGGCCTCGTTGGTAGCGGGACAAGGTATTGATCCGCCTTGGCAAGCCTATTAATTAGATATGCCCATAACATCACAAATTTAGGCAGCATGTTTAAATTTTCGGAAATAAATTTGCTGGCAAATTCATTGCAGGGAGCTTCGCTAAAATAAAAAAAATCAATTGTATCTTCAGATTTATTCCCCATATTACGACTAGTGGCGTACCAATCAAATTCTAAAATCAAGTGCCCAAGGCGACCGGAATGGAGACGACCAACTCTGATTCGCTTCACGGGACGGAATAAACGTTGCCCAACGGCAAAAATTAACCCCAAGGTCATGGAAACTAGAATGATGAATGGAACAAAAAATACGTATTTTTTTTTGATCTGATGTTTCTGCGGAAAATAAAGTAAAAGGATAGTGCTTAGCGGGCGATTGATTTTCGTAAATAGCACAATGCTAAGTATAGTCAGCGGCATGACGAAAGTATTGCGATAATTAAAATGTTTAAATCCAAGGTTTTAAGAGTCCGACGAATTGTTCAACTAAGAAATTTTGTAATATATTTTTTCGGAGCAGGCAAAGTATCGCTTCAGATTTGGCATTTACTAAACACCGAATTGTTTTCGCTTAACGGAAAACGGTTTCGAGCAAAATGGGACATTGTGAAGCACATGCCCGATTATTTAATCAATTCAACTAGCCCGATAAACTCACGTGCGATAGTTGATTTCAGTCCCCTTGACTTAGATTTTGAAGAAAAAAATCGAACTCTACACATTGCGAACGAGAAATATCAAAGTGGTGATTGGGCTCAAGCGGATTCTCTATTGAAAGAAGTTGCGCAGATACATAAGCGCGCGCAAGTGCGTTTGGGGAGCGAGACCATAAATTTAAGGCTGATTGGTTCTGAAATTACTCAGTCGATTGGACATATGGCTGTAGCTCTAGGTCCAAGGGCCAGATTTAAGCAAATGGGCGTTACATCCGATAATTATGTTGTGTTGGCGGGCAAGGTAGCCAATAGATTTTATTTAAATTTATGGCAAAGCCATTTTCCGATTTTAGAAGTTAGCCCTTTACAGGTCGAGATTACGGAGAGGACACTTTGGCCACTTGTCGAATCAGTGCAACAGATGCCGGTTAACGGCATGAATTTGAACATGTACCGAGCGCACAATAGGTCGATTGTTGAGTCAGAAGCCATGGGTTTCGACCCCCTCCTTCGTTACCCTGATGAATTTATGGAAAGGAGCCATAAATTTCTCTCGCGGTATGGTTTTAAGAAAGGGGATTGGTTCGTTGCTCTTCATGTGCGAGAAGGAAATTTTGATAAACCCGGCTATGGTCGGAACGCTGACATTTCCACGTATATAGACGCGATTAATGAAATTTCCAAGAGGGGTGGTTATGTCATCCGTTTGGGTGATTTGAATAGTAAACCTTTACCAAAAATGAAAAATTTGATTGACCTTACCGCTGGAATCAGGCCTGAGTGGTTAGACGTATTTTGCTTAAGTCAATGTGTATTCCTAATTGGCACCACTTCGGGCCCGTTGGTAGTTCCAAATACCTTCGGGGTTCCAATTTTGGCAACAAATGCTCCAGATCTTAAGCGATTTGCCTACTATCCAAACTCTCTCCTTTTGCCAAAGTTAGTGAACGATTTGAGACGTGACAGACTTTTGACTCTCCAAGAAATTCTAGATTCGAGGGCGGGAGTCTCTGATGGGTGGCTTGACGCGCAACGCCATGGGCTGAGTTGGAGAGCAAACACTCCTGGTGAAATAACTAGCGCGGTAATTGAAATGCTCGAATCTTCTCACTATGAGTTGACAGCCAAGCAAAAAGCAATTCGTTCTTTGATGAGCAGCGAACTCGGACCATCGACGCCTATAGCGGAGACATTTGTTCAGGCGCACCCCGAGGTCTTCAATTAACCCTAAGAGAGTTTAAGCGTAGAGATTCATCGGTGTTTAAATGGTCGAAATCGCGAGAACTTAAGTCCAAGACTATTTGTTCCAGAGGAAATCAACCCTAAAATAACAAAAGTACTTAACATTTTGTCGATATCAACTATGGTACTGCTATGAGCAAGCAATACCTGGACGTGATTTATGAATATTTTGCTGCGGGCACGGAAATGCTCTCCAATATTTCGCCCACGGAAGTAGCAAAGTTAGTTCGCGCCATTGAGTCAGTAAGATTAGCTGGAGCAGTAGTTTATGTTGCCGGTAATGGCGGAAGTGCATCAACCGCTTCGCACTTTGCTACAGATATCGGGGTGGGCTCCTTGCGCCGGGCAAATCCAGTAAAAGTTGTAAGCCTGTGTGACAACGCAGCGGTTATGACAGCGCTGGCGAACGATATTGACTTTGACGCTGTTTTTGAGCAACAAATCAAGCTTTTGGGTAAAGCTGATGATCTATTGATAGTCATATCTGCCTCTGGCAATTCCCAAAACCTAATAAAGGCGGTTGAGCAGGCACAGGAGCTGAATATGAAAGTATTTAGCCTGACGGGTTTTGATGGCGGAGCCTTAAAGAAGTTAACACCCGGTTCGAATGTCCACGTTCCTAGCAGAATCGGAGCCTACGGTTTAGTTGAGGATGCCCACTTGGCCATATGTCATGTGATTACTGAATGCGTACGGTCGTAGCACTCAGATGGACAAGCAAAAACCGATTCTGATTCTCGCGTCCAACTCTTTTTCGGGTGCGAGTTTTGTTAACCATTTACTTACTCAAGGCTATCAAGTTATTGGAACAAGTCGCTCCTCTGAAGTTAACCCTGCATTTCGTCCTTACGCAAATAATATGAATCTTGACAATTTCACCTTTAAACAAGTGGATGTAAATTCCGGTTCCAAAGAGATTGCTGAAATTGTTCGCGAAAATCAGATCGAGTACATTTTCAATTTTGCGGCCCAATCAATGGTCGCGCAAAGCTGGAATCACCCAGAGCATTGGTACCAGACCAATGCAGTTGCTCTCGCAGAACTGGGTAATTTACTTATCAAGGAAAAGTCCATAAAAAAGTTCATTCATTTCACAACCCCCGAAGTCTATGGTTCGACATCAGGTTGGCTCAAAGAAACGTTTAATTTTGCGCCGAGCACCCCTTATGCTGTTTCGCGCGCCGCAGGCGATTGGCACTTAAAATGCCTATTTGAGAATTCAGATTTCCCGGTTGTTTTCACCCGGGCGGCAAATGTGTATGGTCCCGGGCAACAGCTATACAGAATTGTTCCGCGAACGATTCTTTCCGCTCTCACAGGAAAAAAACTTCCATTACATGGTGGTGGAAAATCAATTCGCTCTTTTATTCATATAGATGATGTATCTACGGCGCTTGAAACCGTAATGCTTGATGGAAAGAATGGGGACTCGTATCACATCTCAACCAACGACATGATTTCTATTTTTGATCTTGTGAAAACCCTTGCCGAACTTCTAGGTGTTGATTTTGAGGATCTGATCGAACTAGGACCTGAGCGCCCTGGAAAGGATTTTGCTTATCAATTGTCCTCGGAGAAAATAAGGGTTGAACTCGGCTGGAGCGATAAAATAGGTTTAAACCAAGGTCTGGCAGATACTCTCAAGTGGGCTAAATTAAATTTAGATACGATTCGGACCTTGCCTATCGAATACGAGCACAAGAGGTAGATATGAACATTTTGGTTACAGGTGGATGCGGCTACGTCGGCTCCGTATTAGTCCCCAGGCTTCTCGACGAGGGTCATAACGTCTTGGCTATTGATGACCAATGGTTCGGTAATTTTTTACCGAGTCACCCAAGCCTCAAAGTAGTCAAGAAAGCAGTCGAACACATTGATGAAATCGATCTCAAGGGCATTGAGTGCGTAATGCACCTGGCTAACGTCGCAAACGATCCGAGCGTCGAGCTCAATCCCACGTTTTCTTGGGAAGTAAATGTGCTTCACATGACTCAATTTCTCGAACTCTGTAAGCGAAGTGGTTCTGTAACGAAATTCATGTACGCGTCTTCTGGAAGTGTGTATGGAGTTAAATCTGAACCGAATGTCACGGAAGATTTATCGCTAGTCCCAATTTCGGCGTACAACAAAACTAAAATGTCCGCAGAGCGGGTTGCCCTTAGTTATGTTAATGATTTTGAAGTGGTGTGCATCCGCCCGGCCACCGTTTGCGGTGTATCTCCGCGAATGCGTTTTGACGTTGTTGTGAATATGTTTGTTATGCAAGCCTTTACCAAGAAGCACATCACCGTGTTAGGCGGTGATCAGGTGCGACCTAATATTCACATTGATGATATGGCATCTGTCTATACTCACTTTTTGAACAAAAGCCTCCCGTCAGGTACGTACAACGCAGGATTTGAAAACATATCTGTTATGGACATCGCAAAAATGGTGCAGGATCGATTCAAAGTAGAAATTGAAGTTAAACCATCAAATGATCCCCGTTCTTATCGGCAAGACTCATCCAGATTGCTTGCCACAGGTTTTGAGCGTAAAAAAGGTGTGGCCGATGCAATTGACGAAATTTCAGAAAAATTGATTTCAGGTGAAATCAAGGAGGACGATCGCTGGTACACAGTCCGCTGGATGACGTCACAGAAAATTGGCCTACAGTGACCAAGCTAGGCCGAGAAATTGATGTACTTGTAAATTATCCAAAGGCAAAACGTGACTTGACCGCACGACTTGAATCAAAGTCTGAGGAGTCGCGAGCAATAGGACGTAGGTTTGACTTTGATTATTTTGACGGCGATCGAAATCATGGCTACGGCGGATTTACTTATAATCCCAGGTTTTGGCAGCCCGTGATTCCAACTATTCGTGAAATTTACAAGCTGACCGAGTCAAGCTCTGTACTTGATGTCGGATGCGCTAAGGGATTTTTTCTCTATGACCTTAAGCAAGCGCTCCCAAACATCAAAGTGGCAGGAATAGATATATCGCAATACGCGATTGATAACTCTTTGCCTGAAGTGACTCCATTTCTTAGCGTTGGAAATGCCACCTCTCTCCCTTACGAAGATAAATCTTTTGACTTTGTGATGTCTATAAATACGATCCATAACCTCAATCGCGCGGATTGCGCATTGGCACTGCAGGAAATCGAACGCGTATCGCGAGGACATTCCTTCATCACGGTTGACGCGTATAGAAACGCTGAGGAAAAGGCGCGTATGGAAGCGTGGAATCTCACGGCCTTGACCATGATGGCGGTCGACGAATGGAAGGAATTCTTCCTTGAAGTTGGCTATACGGGCGACTTTTATTGGTTCATTCCATGACAGCAAACAGGGAGTCACTGTTCAGTCTTTTTAAACTTGCAATGCGGATTCGCCTCGTTGAAGAACAGATTGCTGCTGAGTACCCAAAAGGTGAAATGCGTTGTCCTGTTCATTTGTCGATAGGCCAAGAGATTGTCAGCGCTGCAGTTGGACTAAATCAGCTATCTACCGATACCGCCGTGAGCTCACATCGGGCGCACGCGCATTACCTGGCAAAGGGTGGCGACCTATATCGAATGATTGCGGAAATCCTAGGAAAGGTGACTGGGTGCTGTAAGGGGAGGGGCGGCTCGATGCACCTTATAGATTTGCAATGTGGGTTCTTGGGCTCATCAGCAATCGTAGGAAATAGCATTCCGGTCGGCGTTGGTTCGGCCTTCAGCCACAAATTGAATCAAACCGATGATCTTTCCTTCGTATTCTTTGGGGACGGAGCGACGGAAGAAGGATCTTTTTATGAATCGGTTAACTTTGCCGCCGTCAATAAATTGCCCGTAGTTTTTGTCTGCGAAAATAATCTCTATTCCGTTTATACTGATTTGGCAGCCAGACAACCCGAACACCGACCCATATTTGAAATGGTTAAAGCAATGGGTGTGAATTCGCTCCACATAGATTCATTCGACCCGATTAATTGTTTTGAAGTAATTACAAGAGCTATTAGTGACGCTCGTTCTTCTAGGACTCCATTGTTCCTAGAAATCCCGACATACCGCTGGTTAGAACATTGCGGGCCATTTGACGACGATGCCTTGAATTATCGTCCGGCCGGAGAGCTTGCCACTTTTAAGGCTCAAGACCCGGTAGCAAAATTACAAAGTAAACTTATGGATACCTTTGGAGTTTCGCAGGTAGAAATCGATACGGCGCTCGCTCGAATTAAAGAAGAAATTATTGGGGCCTTTGCTGCGGCGAAAAACGATCCATTTCCAACATTGGATGAATCAATGGCGGATACATATGCATAATGAAAAAAAACTAGATTTTGCTTCGGAGATTCGCAAAGCGCTACATAAAGCCCTCAAAAGTGATCCCAGACTGGTTCTCATGGGCTTAGGGGTAAACGACCCTAAAGGTGTTTTCGGAACAACAATTGACTTGGCAAAAGAATTTGGTTCCATTCGAGTACTTGAAACACCTACCTCAGAAAATGCAGTAACAGGAATTGGAGTTGGGTTGGCTGTAACCGGCCACCCCGCTGTGATGGTCCATCAACGACTTGATTTCTTTTTATTGGCCATGGACCAACTCGTGAATAGCGCAGCGAAATGGCATTACATGTATGGCGGCCAATCAAGCGTCCCAATAACCATTCGATTAATCACCGGACGGGGCTGGGGGCAAGGACCCACCCATTCTCAGAATTTGCACTCTTGGTTCACGCATATACCTGGGCTAAAAGTTGTAATGCCAGCATTCGCGAACGAGGCGCGAGCATTACTAGCGGCCTCAATTGCAGATCCTAATCCCGTCATATTTTTGGAAGATCGATGGTGTCATGTTCAACAAGTTGATGCAGCGTCACTCGACGATTCTAAAGTTATTGAACTCGGCAAAGCATCGGTAGAAGTCGAGGGTAACGACGTGACTGTCGTCGCGGCGGGTTTTTCGGCAGTAGAAAGTCTTCGCGCAATCAACTATCTTCAAAAATACGGAATTAACGCTGAGTTAATTAATTTACGCACCCTTAAGCCGCTCGATGCTGAAACTATATATAAATCGGTTGTGAAAACTGGAAAACTATTGGTTGTTGATTCAGGGCCCAAGATATCTTCATTCGCTAGTGAAATCATTTCATTGGTTTCGACTAATCGATTTACATCTTTGAGAGCTGCACCCGTGGCCATCACTGCTCCAGACGTACCCGAACCCACGAGCCACGGTGTGACAGGTGACTTTAAGTTTGGTGCAGATACAGTTGCTCGCAGCCTAGTTGAAATAGTCGGCTCGGATAATTCAAGCATTGATTTCAGTCAACTGCGAAATACCCCACACGACGTTCCAAACTCGACCTTTACCGGTCCCTTCTAAACATGGCGAGAGAGGAAAATCAGCCAGCCCTCTTTCTAGATCGTGATGGCGTCATTAATTTGGATACTGGCTACATCGGAAATATTAATTCATTTGTATTAATGCCTTACATATTTGAAGTCTGTCATTACTTTAAATCACGCAACTTCCTAATAATTGTTGTGACAAATCAAAGCGGTGTAGAGCGAGGCAAGTTCTCAATCGATGAATTTCATCACTTGAACAATTGGATGATTGAGAGCTTTGAGAGCAGCGGAGTGCATTTGGATTTGGTAGTGGCCTCGACGCTCGACCCATCACGACCAAATCCTTCCACGTACGAGTCATTTCGGCGTAAACCAGGTCCAGGAATGCTATTTGACGCTGCTGAAATCTTAAAAGTCGATTTACCACGATCCTTAATCATCGGAGACAAAGTGAGCGATATGGAAGCAGGATTCGCGGCTGGCGTTGGGCGATGTTATGGAATAGGTCCGTCCACACTCCCTAAAGCTCAAGAAACTTTTCCAGATTTAGCCACTTGCTTGGTAAGATTGAAGGAAATTTACTGAATTCAATCAAGATTGGAATGGGTAGTGACCGATACATTCCACGCGGCAGTTTTGACCGCCCTCAATAAACCTCTAGAAATTTGGGAACTTAAAATTCCTAGATTAGAACGCGGTCAAGTGCTTGTGAAAAATTTGGCATCAGGAATCTGTCGAAGCCAGCTTATGGAATCGACAGGAATGCGTGGCGAAGATAAATGGTTACCTCATTTACTGGGACACGAAGGCGTCGGTGAAGTTCAAGCAGTCGGACCGGATGTCACAAAAGTGCAACAAGGCGATATTGTGGTGACCAGCTGGATTCCTGGCGACGGAATACAAAGTTCTAACCCTAAGTATTTGACCACATCTGGCAATCAGGTCAATTCGGGTAGCGCAACCACTTTTAGCGAATTTTCGGTCGTAAGTGAAAATAGAGTGTTTCCCGCCCCACAAGGTTTCCCGATGAGCTTCTTGCCGCAGTTCGGTTGCGCGCTGTTAACGGGCGGCGGGATGGTCGTTTCTACTTTGAATGGAAAAATTCTCCAAAAAGGAACCCGAGTATTGGTACTTGGCTTTGGTGGAGTAGGGACAGCCGCAGCGCTTGTCCTGAAGAGTTATCCAGAATTGGAAATCGTCATAATTGAAAAATCAGTAGACCGCCAACAGACCGCTATTGACCACGGTTTCAAAGATGTCTATTCATCTATTACAAATTATTCGGAATCAAATAAATATCAAGAGCTCAATTTCGATTACTGCTTCGAGTCCGCGGGAAGCGTTGAGTCAATTCAAACCGGTTTCAATGCGATCGCCGACCAGGGAACCTTAGTATTTGCCAGTCACCCTCCCAAGGGAGATTTGGTGAGTTTGGATCCATTTGATTTTATAAAAGGCAAAACAATCAAGGGAACATGGGGCGGCGATACAGCTCCTGAACAGGCAATGCTTGAAATTGGTAACAGGCTCTCAAAAGTCGGAGTTAACTATGAATTAATGACTGGCCCGAAATTTTCTTTGGAAGCTGTGAATGATGGGTTATCCTATTTAGCTACCGGAGGAGCCGGTAAGCCAATCCTGATCTTCGGAGCGCATATAGATGCCAACTAATCAAAACATTGCTTTTGTATCAGGAAAATTCGCGGTAATCCATTCCGGGCATATACGGCTATTTATGTTTGCAAAATCACTTGCGGACAAGCTAATCGTTGCTCTGGATGCGCATGGACTTGATAGAGATGATGTCATTTGGCGAGAAAGTTTCCTAAAAACGCAGGAATTTGTTGATGAAGTTATTGTTTTTGATTCTGATTTAGAATCCGTAATCAGGAAATTGAAACCGGACATCGTCATAAAAGGCAGTGAATTTGAAGTCCAGTTCAATGTTGAGCAGGAAGCCGTCGCCTCGTATGGTGGCCGTTTGGTGTTTAGCTCAGGTAGTACCTATTTTTCAGAGTCGGACCTCCTGAACGATCGCTCAGAAGCTAATCATGGAAATCTTCTTCCTCTACCACGTGAGTACTTGGCTCGAAATAAGATCTCTCACGATGAATTGATAGAGCAGATTAATGGCTTTGCAAAAATTCGAGTGTGCGTAGTCGGCGACCTTATCATTGATGAGTACATCAATTGTCACCCTCTTGGCATGTCTCGTGAAGAGCCAACCGTGGTTGTTACGCCTATTGATAGTAGAAAGTTTTTGGGCGGTGCAGGAATCGTGGCAGCACACACAGTTGGACTTGGCGCACAAACTTCCTTCATCACAATTTTGGGCGATGACGATGTAGCACAGTGGAGCATGGAGAAGGCGAAAGAATATGGCGTGAAGTTGATCGGCATAACAGATCAAAAGCGCCCAACGACATTAAAGCAAAGGTATCGCAGTGGAAATCATACGCTTCTCAAAATAAGCCATTTAAGTCAAGAAGAGGTGAGCAAAGCCATCCGTACAAAAATTGTTGATGAATTTCGGGCCATAGCGAAGGACATTGACGTACTGATACTGAGCGATTTTTCCTACGGCATTTTTAGCCCAGAAACGTCTCGTGAGCTGATTGCTATCGCAAAAGAGTTCAATATTTTGGTTTCTGCAGACAGTCAAACTTCGTCACAGATTGGGAATCTTTCTCAATTTGCAGGTGTGAATCTACTGACTCCTACAGAAGTGGAAGCGCGACAGGAACTTAAAGATCAGACGAGCGGCCTTGCAGTGGTTGCTGAAAAACTCCGACTTAAGATGTCGCCCAATTCAATTCTTTTAAAATTAGGATCTGATGGCGTGCTAATTCATGGCGTCAATCATCAGGGTGTTGTTATGCCGACTGAGGCGCTTCCGTCCTTGAACCCTAATCCCATTGACACTTCAGGTGCAGGAGATTCTATGTTGGCTACCGCCTCACTGGCGCTACGTGTAAATCCAAATATTTCAAGGGCTGCGCTTCTGGGAACACTGGCGGCAGCAATTCAAATCAGCAGAACGGGAAATATTCCGATTACGCAATCGAGCATAATTTCAGCTTTAAGAAAATGAAGGCACTGATTCTTGCTGCTGGCCTGGGCACGCGATTGCAAGGTATTGCAGCGAATAAGCCAAAGCCACTTATGGAAATCGGAAATAAGCCACTTTTAGGTTCGCTTATCGAAAAATTAATTGAAGCAGGCGTAAAGGAATTCATTGTCAATACTCATCACAAAGCAGACCAAATCGGTGACTTCATCAGAATTCAACACTACGCATCTGATGTCACATTAGTTCATGAAGAAAGATTGCTCGGAACTGCAGGCACTCTGAAAGCAAATATCCATCGGCTAAATGACTCTGACTTTTTTGTCCTTCATGGGGATAACTACTTCACAGATAGCCTTTCTTCGATGGTTGACGTTCACACCAAATCGGAAGCTGACATCGATTTAACGATGGGAACATTCTTTACATCTAGCCCAGCTTCTACCGGAACAGTAATTCTGGATTCCGAATCGCGAGTGACTGCCTTTTATGAGAAAGATGCTCAATCGCCCTCAAGAATCGCAAATTCAGCTATTTTTTTGATGAAGCCCTCGGTTACGGAGCAAGTATTGAATCTGACGCCAGACGAAAATGACATAAGCCGTGACTTGATTCCACAATTTATCAACCGAATTTTGGCCTATCCGTTTTCGGGGGAATTTATTGATATCGGCACTCCAGAAAGCCTTCAGGCAGCCCGAAAGCTAGCTGAGTTTTAAGGCTATTTTGGCTACGTATTCGCCGAACGGCATGGCCGCGGTCCAGCCAGGCGACACCGCGTTTAAGACGTGAGTTGATTGGCCATCACCTTCCACCACAAAATCTTGAACGAGTTCTCCCTTGGCAACGTTTAAGAGCTGTGAACGAATACCTGGACGTTTTTTTTCCCAATTTTTTACAGAGCCAACAGTGGGTACCAATTTAGAAGCTCGATTAATTAGCGTCTTTTCGATCAAGTTTGGGAACTCCGAAATAGCAATTGAACCCAAATTGTGTTTTTCGCCTCTAATTATTGACGTGGTATTTCGAATGAAGTCTCGAACATCTGACACGTTAAACCCATCCAAAATTCGATACTGCTCCTTGCCCAAGATTGGAATTGCAGTGGGGCCGATTTTGACTTTTTTGTCGATTGTTAGAGTGAAATGAACACCTAAAAATGGATTCACAGGATGTGGAACCGGATAGATGAGTGTCCGGATAGGCAATGATTTTTGCTCGACCTGTTTGTATGTGCCCAAGAATGGCATCACGCGGTAATTCTTGCCAAAGTTCATTGCGTGAGCAAGGTCAATTGAATACGCACCCGCTGCATTGATAAAGTGATCGGCGTGGAGCCTTCTTCCATTAGCCAACAATTCATCATTATATGAAATTTCACTTCCGAGTTGAATTATTCCGCCGAGAGCAACGAATTCTTTTGCAAGTGCTTCCGTAACCTTTATTGGATCCGAAACCCCAGTTGAGGGAGACCAAAGGAAATCATGATGTGAAGTAGCTAGCGGTTCAACGCTGGCAAGCTCTCGAGCAGGGCGCATTTCAAGTTCAACCCCATTTTTAATACCCCGGTCATATAGTTTTGCTAACCCGGCGGATTCTGATTCCGACTGTGCCAACACGACTTTCCCGGGGCGAGCGTATGGAACGTCATACTTCTTGATATAGAACTGCAGTTGTTGGTTGCCCTCACGGCAAAATTTTGCCTTTAATGATTCAGGAGAGTAGTAAAAACCAGCATGGAGAACCCCGGAATTGCGTCCACTTGCATGCTCTGCAACATGGTTTTCTTTTTCATGGATTTCTACCGTATTTCGATTATCCAATTTCAGAATTGCAATGCCGATTGAGATACCTAGAATACCGCCGCCCGAAATTACAATTTTTTGACTCACGATGACTAATCCTTATAAAAGTGATACATCTGAATTGAGGGTTCGATAGTTTTTGAAATCAAGGCACCCAAGTCCTTCTTACCAAAAGGCTTATAATTTGGGAACCAACCAGCTGATTTGAATCCCGAATCCCACATCAACTTAAAAGCTGGTTCAAAGTTTGGGTTAATGGCCACTCCCGATGGTTGATGATCGAAAGGAGCTAGCTCTATTAAAAACTCGGCATTTTTATCTGAAAGCTGCGAGGAGGCCCCCTTAATGACGCCAAGCTCAGCGCCCTCTACATCGATCAAAATAAGTTTTGATCCATTTATGTTTGAAAGCAGCGTATCGAGAGTTTGCATGGGTACAACTTGCTTTCGCTCGGAGTGACCGCCAGCCCAGCCTTTTATCGATGAAACACCGGTCCCAAATCCATAAATTTCGATATTTCCGGCGAATTCGCCCACAGCCATTCTCTGGACTACAACGTTACTTAAATTGTTCGCCGATATATTTCTATTTAAAATTTTGAAGTTATAGCGGTCGGGTTCGACTGCAACAATCGGTCCTGTGAATCCAAAACGCCGCACGCTAACCGGCCAGTATCCTGTGTTTGCCCCGATGTTTACAAACGAATCAAAGCGCTTGATGTTTGAGTTCAAGAATTGAAAAATTTCGATTTCGTATGAGCATTCCATTTGTTCCGGGTTCCCCGAAAAGAGAAATCCTTGCGCGGTTGCTGTTGGTCGCGCGTTGGATTGCACCAGCGCTCGGACATGCCGATAAAAGTCAGACAGAAAAGGAATATCTCGTAGAGCACGAATCACCGTTCTAGTATAGTCATCAGCCTAAACTGAGAGTAAGCGCGCCCGGTGTGCGGAAGAATGAAATGGGTGGTTTCAAATGTCTCGTCTCAGACCTTGGCTCAGCGCACTTCGGCAATTTGGCTTCGATCCCGTTACAACCGTAAAAGCAATTCAAGGAGTACCGCGGTATTTCCGACTGCTGGTCTCCGCACTTGGTAAATTCAAGAAATCAAAATTTCGTCTCTCTCCAGTGTGGTCGGATTATCAACAAAGTGCTGGTTCCGCGCGCGGACATTACTTTTGGCAAGATTTAATATGCGCTCGCTGGATATTTGAAAGTGGCGCGAAGAACCATTTTGATTGTGGTTCGAGAATCGATGGATTTATTGCCCATTTACTTTCTTTTACAGAAGTAACCCTTTTGGATATTCGACCAGTCGAGCTACAAATCAAAGGGCTCCAGTATATCTTAGGGAATGCCCAAGAATCGCTTTCGGAATTCGCGGGAAAGTTCTCCTCGGTATCGAGTCTTCACTCAATTGAACATTTTGGTTTAGGGAGATATGGCGACCCGCTTCAAGTAGATGGACATCTTCGTGGACTTCAAAATTTGGGCAATTGCGTGAAAATCGACGGATTGTTCTATGTGAGCTTTCCCATCGGGTCGGCCGAAGTTCAATTTAATGCGCAGAGAATTATTGATCCACTCTGGCCCGTAGAGAATCTTCCAGATTTCAGACTAGAGGAGTTTGTCCTAATTCCTTGGGTTGACGCCCCAGTGCACGGCTTATCGCCAGTCGACGTGGATAAAAATATTTCAGGTCAGGCCGGTTTGTATAAGTTCCGCAGAGTAACCAAACCTAAATAAGTTATGGCCGTGATGAACTTCCGATTGGCCGCCGCAATTAAGGCCGCCCATTCAGTAGGCTCGTTATCTCGTGCCATTCTCGGCAAGTCAGGAGAGACGATTTCAGGCCGAGTTGTTCTGAGTCTCTATCCAAATTCTATAAAACTTCTCTCAACCGAAAAGCAGGTTCTTCTGGTTTCCGGGACGAACGGCAAGACCTCAACGACAAAATCGCTTGCCCAAATAGTTTCTAGCCTTGGAAAAGTTGCCTCGAACACCACTGGTTCAAACCTTGATTGGGGTGTGGCGAACGCACTGATGAATCGCGCTCCATACGCAGTTCTGGAAGTCGATGAACTGCACCTACCAAACGTCATTTCAGAAACTAATCCTAAGGTCGTCCTACTCCTTAATCTCACTCGCGACCAACTTCACCGCATGCACGAAGTGAAGCGCGTGGCTGATCGTTGGCGCGGAGCGTGTACTAATGCAAACGCAACAATATTTGTAGTTGATGTAGATGATCCATTCCTCAATTACGCAACACAATCTGCTAAGCAAGTGCTCAAGGTCAGCTTCGGAGGTCGCCGACATCCGGATGGGTCCGTTTGTCCTTCATGCGGCAAGTATTTGAATTGGAGCGGCGGGATCTATAGCTGTGGATGCGGACTAACTAACAAGGTTGCCGACCGCACTTTCCCAGACGGTTCTGCGGGTTATCGAAACGCGATACTTGCGAACGTTGCCGGCGAAGTCGTAGGGGCAAAGGCCATCGAGGTCGACGAAAAAGCTTTAGAGCGAACAATTACTAAACATGTCGGTCGATCCACGGCAACCATCCGATTAACCAAGAACCCAGCGTCTTGGACCGAGGCGCTGCGCGGTGTCGATTCAAAAAATGTAGTTCTCATACTCAATGCCCGCCAAGTGGACGGCCTTGATACATCATGGCTTTGGGACGTTTCGTATGAATCCCTTAAAGGCAAAGAAGTAATCGTTTGTGGGGAGCGCGGTATGGACCTCTCCTACCGACTTCACGTCGAGGGAGTGGCCAATACTCTGGCAGACACTTTTGAAAACGCGATGAGCCAATTCCCATCAGGTTCCGAAGTTTCAGTGCTTGCCGCGTACACCGCCTTCTTTGCATTGGCGAGCAAATGAGTAAGTCGTTAAAGATCGTTCGCATCCACAACGAGCTGTTGGGTACTTACGGAGACCAAGGGAATGCCGACGTATTGGCCTTTCGGGCGAAAGCTCGATCTATCAATGCTCGTGTTCTTGATATTTCTTATCTCGAAGTTATGCCTACTGACGGCGACATTTATTTAATGGGCGGTGCGGAAGATGCTGCGCAGCTTCTTTCGCTCGAGGCGCTGCAGCGAGATAACAATTTGCAGGCTGCATTGGACCGCGGGGCTGTTCTTTTGGCTGTCTGTGCTGGATTCCAAATCATTGGAAACTCGTTTGAGGCGTCGGGCAAAAAAGTGGGCGGACTCGGTCTTTTGAATATCGATAGCGCATCCGGTTCGAACATCGGCAAGAAGCGCTTCGTTGGGGATATCAAAATCAAATCTGATGTGGTTGGCTGTGAATTAACGGGCTTTGAAAACCATGCTGGATACACAACCCTCGGCCAAGGTGTTCAACCACTGGGATCTGTTGTGGTTGGTCACGGTAATGGCGATGATAAATATGACGGAGCGGTATCGGGAAACATCTTTGGTACATACCTCCACGGGCCAGTCTTGGCGCGCAACCCTGAATTCGCTGATCTGTTGTTATCGCGCGCTCTGGGTGGGCCGTTAGAACCTTTCAACGATCCGTTGGCTACTCAATATGCCGAATGGCGACGAAAGGTCACCAAATAAGTGATCGCGCTCCTCAAAGTCATTCCAGCCTTTGCTGCCACCGCATTGTTATTGGCTGTTGTGCCCGGGCAAGGCGTTGCGATGGTGCTGCGGCAATCTTTGGTCGGCGGAAAGTCAGCGGCTCGTTACTCCATCCTCGGCAACGCCACTGGACTGTTGATCTGGGGCGCTTTATCTGCGGTGGGTTTATCTGCAATCTTTGCTAAATCACATACCGCGTTCTCGGTCCTTAAATACGCGGGCGTCGCCTTTCTTACCTTCTTGTCCCTGCAGACTTTGTGGCAATTACGTAAAGAGTTCGGCAAGTTCGATTTTGATTCTGGTGCAAAGACGTCGTTTGCGGGTGCATATCGATTGGGCTTGGTAACAAATCTGATGAACGTGAAGGCTGCGGTCTTTGCCGTGGCGTTCATTCCCTCGTTTGTGCCGAAGCACTTCTCGTTGGGTTGGGGCATATTTATCTTGGCTTGTGTGCAGGCCTCGGTTTCTACCTCTTGGTATATGACCTTGGTGGCCGCGGTCGATAAGGCATCGGTCTTTCTCGCTCGGCCGGCTGTGCGCCGTTCATTAACCGCGATATCCGCCATCGGAATCATGTTCTTGGCTATCGCGTTGGCCTTCACATCACCTCGGTAAATCACGCTTCGTATCTGCGTTACACTTAACCCGCTGTTACATCCGTAACTTCCCCCCATTAGGGATTAAGAAAGAATTAATCCCGCTTGCGAGTCTTAGCACCAATCACCACCGAGACGCGCTTGATGTCTCGATTGGTAGAACTATGTCATTTGAAGATTTAGGCGTTCACCCTGCGCTAGCGCAGGCTTTGGCCGACGAAGGTAAAACAAGCCCATTTCCGATTCAGTCAGCGACGTTGCCTGATGCAATCGGCGGACGCGATGTATTAGGTCGCGGACAGACCGGATCCGGAAAGACGCTGGCCTTTGGTCTAGCGATGATGACCCGCTTGGCTGGTCGCACCGCATCACCACATCGCCCGCTGGGTTTGATTCTGTCGCCTACCCGCGAATTAGCAATGCAGATTTCTGACGTGGTCGCGCCATTGGCTCGTCGCGTTAATTTGAATTCACAGGTCGTCGCTGGTGGCTTGTCCTACGTTGGACAGATCGCGGCGTTGAAGCGCGGTGTGCCGATCCTGGTGGCGACACCAGGTCGCTTGATCGACTTGATCAATAAGCGCCACGTGGATTTGTCCGATGTAGAAATCACTGTCTTGGATGAAGCAGACCAGATGGCCGATATGGGCTTCTTGCCTGTTGTCAAAGAAATTTTGGAACAGACCCAACAAGACGGACAACGTTTGTTGTTCTCTGCAACCTTGGACCGCGATGTTGATGC
>Ga0208106_1000068_pt1 | contig 42675 bp, 32 predicted proteins | sample CryBogCBE25Jul08_FD_184577 | JGI IMG/M metagenome (GOLD analysis project Ga0208106, IMG submission 184577) | Freshwater microbial communities from Crystal Bog, Wisconsin, USA - CBE25Jul08 (SPAdes) | ecosystem: Environmental > Aquatic > Freshwater > Lake | place: Crystal Bog, Wisconsin, USA...
TTAGCCATGTAGCAGATGTAGCAAATGTAGGTAGTTTAAAACCTTTTTTTCTGGGGACTGATTCTTTTGGCCTATACTGTCAGGTTGTATTTGAATATCAGCGTTTAGACACTCTGTATATAAGCAAGACTCATTCTTGTTCATGGAATTTTAAACTCATCACATGAAAATATGTAAATAGTTTATTAAATTTTGCCTACCCTTCTTGCCCTAATATTTTGGGAAAGGAGAAATCTTGTACTTTTAAATAGTAAACAACATTTTGGGTCACGTTTGGGTCACAAATACATTTACAAAAAGATAAAAGAGCCTATTTTAAAGCATTACAGGAGATTATTTGATTGCATGGCATGCAAGAGGTCGACGGTTCGACCCCGTTACTCTCCACAGCTTTAAAATGGGTCCACAGCAATGTGGGCCTTTTTAATAATAGTTACTCCATACTTACTCCGTGGATTACCCGTGGATACTTCACCAAAGGCCGTGGATTCATCATTAACAAATTTAGGAAAGCTTGTAACCTTCAAACCCAAACTTTAGTGTAATCAAATCAGCATGATAAGTTACAAGAAAACAATATTTTGTGGCAGTTTTGGTTGAAAAGGGGGTATTTTTCCCAAACAAAAGAAAGAAAACAGGGTATCTTAAACCCAACTAATTTTCAACCACTCGTTATTATTTAGATTCTTACCGATTGTAAATTTCGCTTCTTTCGATTCAATTATTTCATTACCCGCTAATAAAAATATTTCAAGAGTGACCTTTGTATTCACAAGAAAATTATTACTGGTAAAAAATATTTTAAAATAAACATTTGTAGGATTTACTAATTCTATCTCCTGCTCCCATCCAGTTAGCGTAAATTCTTTAATTAAAGAATGTTTATCAGAGGTTGGGTATTTAACTAAAAAGTTAATCGTTTCAGAAAAAGTAACCTTTAGCCTGTATTTGTTTTTTACTTCAGTTGCATCTACATACTTTTTGTTCAACCAGGTAATAATTGGGAATTTAAACTTCATCGCAGGGGGGTGGCGTTAATTTAATTTATAATATGTTTTGCAATTATTTCTTTCGCAAGTGATAAATAGTTTTGATTCCCTCTTCCATTTGCTTCATAATCCAAAATTGTTTTGCCAATACTGGAACATTCAGAAAGCTTTGAATTTCTATGTATGATACTAGTAAAAACAAAATCTTCGAAATATTTTTTTACTTCACTAACAACCTGGATATTTAAGTTTAACCTACTGTCAAACATGGTTAATAATATCCCCTCAATTTTTAGGCCAAAATTTAATTTTGTTTGAATTATTTTAATCGTATTCAAAATTTTCCCCAAACCTTCTAGTGCATAATATTCACATTGAACGGGAATAATTACTGAATATGAAGCCACCAGTGCATTAATAGTAATTAAACCTAAAGAAGGCGGACAATCGATTATTATATAATCATATTTCAATAAAAGACATTCTAACTTGTTTTTTAAAATATATTCTCTCTTTTCAATTTCAATCATTTCTAACTCTGCACCAGCCAAATTTAATGATGATGGAATTATATCAAAAGATAATTCATCAGAGGAATAAATACATTCTTCAATAGCTTTTAAATTCGCTAAACAATCATATAAGGAATTTTCGATATTATCTAGCTGAATGCCTAATCCAGTAGTACTATTGGCTTGAGGATCTGTATCAATTAAAAGAGTTTTGAAATTTAAAGATGCAAGACTAGCCGATAAATTAATAGCAGTTGTAGTTTTACCCACTCCTCCTTTTTGATTTGATATTGAAATTACTTTAGCCATTACAAATAAATAAATGACTATTCACTAATCATTTTAAAAAATAAAAGGAAGGAATTTTAATATAAATAAATATCAGATTTTATTTGATTAATCTCTTTGTTTTTTCTTTATTTGAATATTAATTCTTTGATTTATTTAAATAATTTATTTGCAGGAACAATTTGTTTAGTAATACCAGGCCCCTTGTATAATAAATTAAGCCAGAAACCGCCTGATCCGTTATAGTATTCCACTTTAATTTTATGGAGTCCACTTCCTAATTGGGCTGTTCCATTTTTTTCAATCACGCCATGGTCCCCATCATTATTAATAATTTCTTTATCATCAACAAATAATTTACTGCCATCATCAGATCTTAAATAGAATGTAATTAAACCAGATTGATCAATCTGGATATTGCTTTCAAGTATACAACCAAAAGTTGTATTGCCATTTTTAAGTTCAGATAATATTTGTGTACGATTCAATTCAAATTCATAAGAATCCCATTGATCAATTGATTGCAAACTTTGAAGTGCAGGCATATGATTCCAAATCTGACCATCACCGGAAAAAAATTGAGTTTGCACCCCAGGTTTATGATCTGCGGAAACAAAACGATAGTATGCTTTTACTGGAATACTTGCATTTCCTTTTTCGTCAAAAGATATAGCAGTTACTACTGTTGTGGTATCTAAATTAAAAGGTTCCTTATAAATTTTAGAGTTAATCGTAGGTATACTTCCATCCTTACTGTAATATGTTTTAGCGAATGGAGTCATCGTTTGCATGCTCACTTTAGCAATGCTGTCTTTATATAATCCACCAGCTTCCTGATATAAATATTTCCAAGGATAAATCTTAGGATTAGGAATCAGTGTTTTCCCTAAAAATAAATTGTTTGGTTCGCTGAATGGTACAAAAGCACTTTTAATCGGTCGACCTGTCCATGCATAGGGAGGTACAATATGCAATGCAAAAGCAATAGTTGCCGCTAAATCATAAGTATACACTTGTTGTTGAATGGTATATCCTTTTTTTACAGAAGCACCTTTCAGTATCATAGTTATTTCTGCCTCTTCAAGTGTTGCACCGCCATGTCCAAAACCAATTCCACCATGATCAGCTGTAATAATAAGTAAGGTGCTTTTTTCTATTCCTGCAGACTTTATAGATTGCAAAACTGATCCAATTAGGGAATCCACTTTTGTAATCGATGAATAATAAGCTTCAGTTCCATGCCCAAATTCATGTCCTATATCATCTACAAGGTCTAAATGCATAAAACCTAAAACTGGTTTTTTTGCAGCAATATATTTACAAAACTCAGCAGTTGCTGTATCTTCATTTGGTATGTTTTTATCAAAGTTCACAGCAGACTTTTCAAAGAGTCTTCCAAAACCCTCCCACTGATACACTGCTCCTATTTCTGCATGGCTCCTATATTTTCTTACCCAACCAAAAATTGTTGGAAAAATACCCTCATCATTTGTTACAATAGCAGGCAATGAATAATCTGCTCGTCCCCAATCATTGTCTATAATTCCATGTGCTTCCGTTCCCGCACCCATAATCATACTAGCCCAATTTGGACTTGAAGATGATGGTAGCACTGTGCGAACATTCCATTTAACTGAACCTTCCTTTATAAGACGATGGATATTGGGAGTTCTGGCAGACCTTATTCCATCAGGACTTGTCCCATCTAAGCCAATCACAATAACATGTTCAATACCTGAAGGATATTTAATTTCATTTTGACCATATATCATTGAATGATTTAAAAACAAAACGATCCAACAAAGTGTATATATTTTAATTTTCATATGAAATTTGCTATAATTTTTTTATAGTAAGATTACAATACTTATGATGGAAAGACTTGCTGTGTCTATTAAGTTTATATGAATACTCCATTTTAAAGGCAAAGTCAGTGCTGTAGAAACAATTCTCAAAATTTAAAACACTAATTTTATTCAAATGCAACATAAGGATTACGTTTGAACTTATAAATCAAAAAGCACCAATTAAAAAATGAAAAAAATACATTTCCTATACTGTCTTATTGCTATTTGTATTTCTTTGAATTGTACTACCCTTATTGCTCAAGGAATAACTAAGTATCAGCGAATTATTATTTTCATGATTGATGGATTTGGTGAAGATTATTATCGAAATAGTGATATGCCAACACTGAATCAATTTGAAAAAAATGGGATCTTTAAAATTGTTCCTTCATTAATGCCTTCTGTAACGAATTTAAATAACGCATCCATTTGTACAGGTGAACTACCTCAAGTTCATGGTATTACTGGGAACTCTTATTATGATGTAACTACTGGTAAGGAGGAATTCATGGAACAGGATAGTTTGTTACTGGCCCCCACCATTTTCGAAAGAGCACAAAAGCAAGGAGTAAAGTCTATACTTTTTGCTGCAAAGAAAAAATCAATCGGACTTTTAAACAAAGGCACCGTTGATACCATCTCCCCGGAAACAGCATCCCCTATTTGGGTGAAAAGAATTGGAACGCCCCCAAGTATCTATTCAAGAGAAGTAAATTACTGGTTACTTGATGCCGCATTATTTAGCATTGTGAATGATCCGTCTCTTGGTGTTATTTATATTCATCCAACAGATTATCCCATGCATACCTGGGCACCTAATACTAAAGAATCGAAAGAATATTTGAGTAGATTGGATCAATATATTGCAAAAATTAGTGCAGCTGCCCCAGATGCTGCCATTTTAATTACTGCAGATCATACTGTGACACATAAAAGCTATTGTTGGGATTTGAATAAGGCTTGCTTGAATAGAAATGTACCCATTAAGATTGCAATTTCTCCAGAACGCGATAAATACTTTAAACATCATCGAGGGTTTGGTGGAACAGCCTATGTATATCTAAACAATTTGCTTGATATAAAAAAAGTTCAAAAAACAATTTCGAGTTTGCAGGGTGTTGACGAGGTGATAACAAGAGAAGACGCAGCTAAAAGATTTCATCTGATGCCTGAAAGAATTGGTGATCTTATTGTTTTAGGCGATAGCACAACTGTTTTTGGTGATTTAGATTATGAATCAGAAACTTTACCCGACACCTATCGAAGTCATGGTTCTCTTGCAGACGCCAGAGTACCTATATTTATTTATAATGCTATAGGGGCACCCAACATTGATTATTTTAAATTTAATTATTTGCTATCTAGCTGGCTATATAGATAAGAATATAATTTCAAAAATCGTATTATATGATGTTTAAAAAGATCTATTTATTCGGATGTTTAACGCTCCTGTTATTATGTTCTGAAAGTATACTGGCACAGCAGAAGAATTTACAATTTATTTGGACTTCTGATACACATTTTGGCTTAACCAAACCAGTATTTCGCAATGATTCAAACGTTTCTGCAGCTGCAATAAATGCTGCGATGGTAGAGCAAATGAATAAAATTCCCATCACTTATTTCCCCAAAGATAATGGCACATCTGCGGGTGAAAAAATTGGAGCAGTGGAAGCAATTATTGTAACTGGTGATATTAGTAATAGGCAGGAAGTAGGTGTCCAAACTGCTTCAATTTCTTGGAGTCAGTTTGAAGTAAATTTCATAGCGAAGCTTCATTTAATGAAGAATGATGGAAGCAAATCTGATTTGCTCTTAACACCTGGGAACCATGATATTAGTAATGCCATTGGTTTTCATAGACCTCTCGTACCCTTGATGGATAATGCTTCAATGGTGGGCATCTATAATCTTATGATGCATCCTTCTATCCCTATTAACAAAAGTAATTTTAATTTTGAGAGAGATAAGATACATTATTCTCAAAATATAGGTGGGGTACATTTCATATTTGTTAGCGCATGGCCAGACTCGTCGGAACGTATATGGATGGAACAAGATCTAAAGTTAATTCCAGAGAATATGCCTTCATTTATTTTTACACACTCAGATCCTAATACTGAAGCACGATTTTTTCGTAACCCTAATGGCGATAATTCCATCAACCAGAATGACAAATTCGAAAACTTAGTCTCAGAAATTTTTAAAGATGGACTATCAGTAAAGGACAGTACTACTATTGAACAACATGGATTAGTCAGATTTTTACTATCGCATAAGAATATCAAGGCGTATTTTCACGGACATACTAATTATGCAGAATATTATGAATGGGTTGGACCTGATAAAAATATCCATTTGCCCTGCTTTCGATCCGATTCTCCTATGAAAGGAAGGTATTCTTCAAAAGATCAAACAAAATTATCTTTCAATATTATTTCCATTGATACTGAAAAAAAAGAATTGACCGTACGTGAATGTTTTTGGAATGCACATCCATTAGAAACAACACAAAACTTAGAATGGGGAATGACACATACAATATCCTACTAATTCCCAAAGCTATATTGTCAGACTATAGTTATACCACTATTCTCTTTTGTTTTTCTATCAAAGTATAAAATAGAAAACAAAGAAAATATGATAATTAATGCACCAACAAATATTCCTGTATAAATAAAGAAATTAGACCAGCTTAATTGTATATTTTTTGAACCTTTTAAGAATAAGATACAAGTACTTCCGAAATACCCAAATGCGTCGCTTATGTACATTAAATAACCAATATTGCTTTTAAATTTAAACAAAGCAATCCACCTTTCATACAACATTACATGAAATGAAATATAAGGCAGGTACATTGAAAAGCCAATAACAATCATCCACAATAATGCACTTATTTTATTTTCAAGAAATAAAATAGATACTGCTAATAAAAGTGTTCCACTTGCAAGAAAGATAAACTGATTGGTAAAAAAAGCAATTTTATTATTATTGATTAGCATCATTAATCCAATGATCACTAAAACAGCAATGGCAATTGGAATCTCTGAAAATGCAAGCAATTTTGGAGTATTTCTAAATCCTAAGCTATTCCAAAGTTCAACTGCAAAATTGTCTCTGATATCTCGAAATACTGTAAGAGCTACATAGATTATAATCGAAAAAATAATTCCTGGTGCAAAATAAAGAAAGAAGTTTTTTCTTTCCTTCTTATTCATGGGTCTTCTTTCTGTTCTTAAGGCCCTGTCTTCTTTATCCTGTGCAGGAATTTTTTGTAACATGTAGATACCTAAAAAAAGAAAGGGCAAAAACAGAAGTCCAGTAAAAAAAGGCATCCAAAATTCAGTAACTCCAAAATTATCAATTAAAAATCTGCCTGCTGCCTTAACAATGCCAGAGGCAAATATGAAGCTACTAGCCATGATAGCCCCAAGTACTTCTGTAAAACGTCTTCCTTCTAGAAAGCTAAAGACAATACCCCATATGAATCCAAGGGGCAATCCATTAAAAAATAATAACCAAAAATTATAAGGATACGGAATCAGCGCAAATAAAAAAAGTGCGAGCCAGGAGATTCCAATCAGTAACAATAGTACTTTAATTCTTTTTTCAGGCTCAAGTTCTGAGACGAATCTAATACCTAAGAATTTCGAAAGTGTATATCCAATGGCTTGAGAAATAATTAAAATAATTTTGTAATCAAATCCCAAAACAGTTAATCCTTCAAAAGTTGCTGCTGCAAATGGCTTTCTAAATGCATACATGCTGCAATAAGTAATAAATGCTGCAGCACCTGCAAAACTAATAAAAGCAGTGGGGTTATTTTTTGCAATTTTTACTCTATTGAAAATGCTTTTGATATACTTAAATTTATGTTGTTTGAATTCCCACTCTAAAATTATTTTGATCTATTGCGTGCTTAAAAGCTTCGTTAGCTGTTGCTAGCGTAAACCCATCATAAATTAATTTTCCGAAAGGAAAAGTCAGGTAATTTGTTTCAATGAATTCAACAGCCGATAATAAATCTTGCTCATTATAATTATGTAAACCTTTTATAGTAAGAATTTTTCTTACTACTTTCTCTGCATCTATCTGAATTTTTCTTTGCGGAAAAGTGGCACCAATAAATACTGCAGTCCCACCTATTTCTAAAGTATCCATACAATTTTCCATTGCATCTGGAGAGCCTGATAAGTCAATTAAAGTATCTATTAAAATATTCCCTCCGTTTTTTTCAAAATAACTTTCCACGATATTATTTTGACCAGACTTTATTACAAGATTTTCGTCCGCTCCGAATTCTAAAGCTATCTTCAATCGCTCTTCATTGGTATCAACAGCAATAACAGTTGAAGCACCTTTCAACTTTGCCATTGCACAAGCAATGATTCCTAACATGCCGGTTCCGCAAATCAATACTTTTTTTCCGACTAAATCTCCAGCTATTCTAATAGCACCCGCAACAGTTGCCACTGCACAGTTGATAATTGCGCCAACAGTTAATGGAACAGCTTCATTAATTTTAATAATTGGTGTGTTTTTTCTTAAAATAGTAAACTCACTTAATCCTCCATGTAAAGTACTTTCTTCCGTAATTTGCTCATGTCCATATTTGAAAAGGTCAGCGGCTTTTTGAGGCATCCCTCTTTTTGAAAATTCAGATGAAGGATCACTAGCAAAAATGGCCCAGGTAATTCTATCACCAATATTTAACAAATTACCCCTTAGATCAAAAACAGGTTTATTAGTCTCAAATGAATCAATTCTACCAATAATTTCATGCCCTAAAATGGTGGGATTCTTTTCTTTTCTTATCCCAGTAAAGGTATAGATATCACTTCTGCAAAGTGTTGCATACTCATTTCTAACCAATATCTCATGCTCCTTCAATGATGGAATAGGTATATCTATGAGTTGTAAAGCTTTATCTGTTGTTTCAAAAGCAACAATTTTGCAAGTCCTCATACTTTTTTTCAAAAATACAGTTCTTACAAATTGTATGAATAATATCCAAATATCTTCATATAAAAATAATAGTCAACAATCAATCTATTGAAAACAGAACTATACATTTAACAGTATTTACCTAAAATTTGTAAATCTTCCATAATTATGAAAGAAGCCTTATTAGTTTTTATAATATCTATTTATACGCAATTAAGTTTTGGACAATCTGCTGATTTAATATTATGGAAAGGAAATATTATCACATTGCAAAGCAATGGTCATCGAGCTGAAGCTATCGCGATTAAGGGTGATACGATTGTCACGACAGGTACAAATGAAGAAATAAAAAAATATATCTCAACAAATACTAAAGTAATTGACCTTGAAGGGAAAACAGTTATTCCAGGATTTAATGATGTACACCAACATCCATTTCCAATATATGAATGGAACAAACCTTATGCCGAACTCCGCTTAGATACAATTAGTTCAATGAAAAGCCTGATCTCATTGATAAAAAGAAAAGCTTTAATAACTCCAAAAGGGATACTGATAAAAGGGGTCGGTTATAATGAATTAAAACTTGGTGGACAACCAATTAGAGATAGTTTAGATCTAGCTACAACTGAGCATCCGGTTTTAATTGTACATGCAAGCGGACATCTGGTAGCAGTTAACTCTTTAATGTTGAAATTAAATTCAATAACTAAAAAAACTCAAGACCCTCCGGGTGGTTCTTTTGAACGTTATCATGATGGAATTCCAGATGGAATTGTAAAAGAATCTGCAAGAAAAGAATTCAAATCAACGAATATTATTGAAGCACAAACCCCTTCACATGAAGAACAATTAGAAGGATATCGAAAATATTTTTCACAAATGCTTTCGGGTGGATTAACCAGTATTGGAGATTGCGGTGTATCTCCAGAGAAATTAATAATCTATCATGAACTTGTAGCTGAAAATTTCCCCTTTCGATTTAATTTATATATAGGAGTAGATTATTTGGATCAAGTAATTTCAGATAAAATAAAAAAAGAAGCTTCCCCTTATTTGAGAGTGGCTGGAATAAAAATGTTTCATGGTAATTCTTTAAGCGGAAAAACTTGTTGGCTATCTGACCCATATGATTTGATTAATCCAATTACAAATAAAAAAGATTACTATGGTATCCCTCCAGCAAGAAGCCAGGAATCATTAGATAGCTTAGTACTTAGAATTCATTCAGCAGGATTACAAATCGCCTGTCATTCGAATGGCGATAGAGAAATTGAAATGCTAATTAATGCAGTAGAGAAAGCTCAAATAGCATTTCCCATTATGAATATGCGTCATCGGATTGAACACTGCAGTGTTACGAATCAATCAATTTTAGATAGGATAAAAATTGCTCAGCTCATTCCTGTTTTTCATTGTTATATTAACGAATTAGGTGGTCAGCTAGCAGTATATGGCTCCAAAAGACTTTCAATGATGATGCCAACAAAATCTGCCTTAGACATGCATATTCCATTCGCCTTGCATTCGGATTTTCCAATTTCAAGATATGAGGCTATGATTCGTTTAGGTAGTGCAGTAAACAGAAAAACAATTGACGGAACAGTATTAGGAGCAAATCAAAGATTAGAAGTAGAAGAAGCTATAAAAGCCTATACAATAAATGGAGCATATACTTCACACGAAGAAAATGTCAAAGGTTCAATTAAAACTGGACAATATGCAGACCTAGTTATTCTGGATAAAGATCCAGTAAAAATCGAAAAAGATAAAATAAATTCTATTGAAATACTAACAACCATAGTAGGTGGAAAGATTGCCTATCAGAAAAGTAAAAATTAACATAATAAAATCCTCAAAATATAAAGATGAGGATTTTATTAATTTGTATATACTATTGTACAGCTTCCCACAAAATCTTTTTTTCCAGATTTCTTATATCCGCTTCCTTTCTAAAAATATAATAATGATCTAAAGAAAGGGCGCCACCTCCTTCCATTGAAAAAAAGACCAGTAGAACAAAACCAACAATAATTTCGAAAAGTGCATAACCAGATAATATATGATAAGATACACTCATGCCCAATGCTACGATAACTATAGGTAATTGTACTAAACAAAAAGTTCTGGTAAATAATCCTATAATGATAAATAGACCACCGAAAATATGAGCCCAGGCAATCACAAATGCAAACCAGGATGCAACCAGTTCAGTTCGATGGGTATTTGTTAGAATTGCCTCTAACTGCACCGTGTTATTTATAATATTAATTCCCTTAGTAAATAATAAAATACCAAGACCTACTCGTAGAATAACAAACCAATCTTGATGGTACTTGGATCCCAATTGCATTAACCTGAAAAACGCTATCATAAACGAAAGATTTAAAGGTGAAGAATACAATTGAAAAATCAATTACCATGCCAAAAACTGTTAAGGATTGATGTGTGGCATGTCATTTATTTTTTATTTTCCAAATCATCTCTATAAAATGCAATTGATAACGGTTCTATATCTGATTTTTATAATTAGTACCTTTATTTCAAGGCAGTTTTACTTTTGATTTAATTTTTGTAATATTTTTTCATGTTTTCATTGCATCAAACCCCAGGAAGAACAGCTTTTGTAAATGAAAAAGAATACTTATTTTTTTCTGGCTATTCTTATTTGGGCATGAATCATGTTCCTGATTTCATTTCCCTCTTACATGAAGGAATTACCAGATTTGGCGCAGTATTCCCTAGCTCAAGAATTTCAAATACAGTACTAGATCTATATTCAAATACAGAATCCTATTTAAGCGATCTTACCCAAAAATCTGATACCATTATATTTCAAAGTGGCTTTACAGCTGGGAAAGCTGCAATTGAAACAATAGAAAAAGACACCTCAATTTTTCAATCCCCCTTTTGTCATCCCGCTATTAGAATCAAAAAAAATTCTTCTTTAACTTTTAATGATTGGGCCAATGAAACAGTACAATTAATTAACTCACATCAATCGCTTAAAACACCCGTTATTTTAAGCGATTCCTTAAATCAATTAACAGCAGACCTATTTGACTTTTCTTTTTTAGAAAGTATACAACAAAAAGTTATTTGCATTATTGATGATAGTCATGGTATTGGCTTACTTGGCAAATCAGGCCAGGGCATAAGTTGCCTCTTACCTAATAATGAGAACATTGAATATATCATTACTTATTCTTTATCGAAAGCCCTGAATATTCAAGCTGGCGCAATAAGCTGTTCCATAAAATCAAGGGCTGATAAAATCCGAAAGACAAGCTGGTATACAGCTGTTACGCCACCTTCACCAGCTATGCTTTTTGCGTTTAATCAGGCTAAGGATCTCTATAGCTTGCAACTTTCGAAATTAAGTTTACAGAAAAAACAATTCCAAAATATGCTGGTTGATCATAAAGAGATAAAATACCACAAAGATTTACCGGTTTATATTCTACCAGAAGCCTTGGATGAAGACTATTTTTCTGAAAGAGGTATCATCATCTCCTCTTTCGCTTATCCAGACCCTACTGGAAAAAAAATAAACAGGGTTGTAATTAATGCTTTACACACACAGGAAGATTATAAAAAATTAACTAACTCATTATAACTATTAAGATTTATTCAAACTTAATCCACAGCCGATTTTAATAGGCTGCATATTTATTTAATCTTGTATCTAAATAGTATAACTTTAATCAAATAAGGGGTGCCTTATATTATTTCCGATAAAAATGAAAATATCCATCATTTTTTTATTCCTTTTTCTATTTAGTGCAACGTCTGTTTATAGTCAACAGATTATCCCTTCAACTTCTTCCTCGAAAGGATGTGGTTCAGAAAGATTTACAGAAATTTTACGTAAGGACCCGATTTTTGCTAAACTGGAGCAAATGCAAAACTTACAATTAATACAAAAAGCAAAAGCAAGGCAAAATAAACTGATTCAAAAAAAAGTCACTTCTCTAAATGATAGCAAACTCCTCCTACTCAGTGCACCCCCTCCTGCACCGCTGATTGATATTACAATCCCCATTGTATTCCATATTGTGAATAATAACCCTGATGCAATTACTGATCAAATGATCTATGATGCACTTGTGCAACTTAACGACGCCTATGCTCATAGAAACATTTATGCTTCAGACCCAACGGGAGTTGATACGCATATACAATTCTGTATGGCAAAGAAAAATCCGACAGGTGGAAAAACAAATGGGATCGACAGAATAAAATCGTATTACCAGGATATTGATGTTGATTTGGAAGCCGGTCAATTATCAAAACTATCTGACTGGGATCCATCAAAATATGCAAATGTGTGGCTCGTTAATAGCATACAGGGCGAAATTGCACCTTCTACATTTACTTGCGGAACCTGGACTCGCACTCCCTATGGAGGCTATGCATCAGCTGGAGTTGGCGCAGTTGTATCTTCATTAGCTGCTCCATTAGTTGCTCACGAACTTGGTCATTATTTATCCCTGCTACATACTTTTACCGGTATGAATTGTTTGAATAACGATTGTACAACTGATGGAGATCAGGTTTGTGATACGCCACCAGACAGAACAAATAAAGGCGCTAGTTGTGCCTCACCAGAAAATTCATGTAGTACTGATACAATATCAGGACCATTCATTGTTGATGTACCTGATAACGTTACTAATTTTATGGATTATGGTAATTGTCCTAGTATGTTTACTCTTGGCCAAGCGCAACGAATGCAAGACTTTATAACAACTATTTTTTCTGGAGGTAGTTTATTAACAAGTGATCGTTGTTCAGAACCATGTGCAGACAATATACAAGCTAGTTTTAATTGGAATACTAATCCCTATCCGATCATCGGAACAAGTGTAGATTTCACAAACACTTCAACAGGTTCTTCAGATTATGAATGGTATTTAAACGGGGTTCTTCAAACCAATACTACCAATTTTCAACAATCCTTTCCCATTGCAAGTACCTATACAGTTAAATTACTTGCATACAATGCAACCAGATCTTGTTATGCATCTTATACAGGAAATGTGATCGTAAATTGTGGAGTTGATGCTAGATTTTCTCCCAACAAAAGAATTGTGGCCTCTTCTAATAATATCTATCAAGACACTGTAACTTTTGTAAATACCTCCTATAATGCAGATACTTATCAATGGTATATGAGTGATAACAAGGGATTGAATTATACACAGGTTTCCACTGCAAAGGATTTTTTAAACTCATTCGCCACTTTCGGCAATTATAAAATTTATTTGGTTGCTTCAAAAGGAGCATGTGTTAGCACCTCTAATACTTATTCGCTTCAGGTAAATGATCCCAGACAAGATGCAGGGGTTACTATTTGGGCTGTTAACTGTTACAAAAACGATAGTATCAAGGTAAGTTTTACGGTGCACAATTGGGGATATGATACTATTCCTAAAGGGACATCAGTTAGATTTCATGACCAGATACCCTATAATAAACTGATGCCTACTTTAAAAAATACATTCTACACTACCAATGATATTTTAGGCCAATGCGATCAAGGTTATACTACCATCATTGCAAGCAGTAGTTCAAAATTAGATAGTATTTCTGCTTTTGTGAATGAAGACAACCCAATGGTTGAAACAAATAATTTTAACAATGAATCTGATTATAAAAACTTTCGATTAAAATATACGGTATCTCCGTCCACTGATACCACCGTGTACATTAACGATTTGATCAACTTAAAATTAACCACTAAAGGTGAGCCCATTAAAAGTATTCAATGGTTTACAAATGGATCTTTAAGCTGCTTTGATTGCCTGAATCCCTCATTTACTATTACCGATACCTCAAATATAAAAAGTCTTGTAAAAACAATATATGATTGCTTTGATTCAACTTTTACCCACATCAATATTTTTCCAATTGATATCAGTATCATCAATAATAAAATCGACTGTTATAAAAATGATAGTGTGCTTATTACTTCAACCATTTGTTTAGGCAACCATTATACAGCGTTTAAAAAGCCAATAGAAATTAAATATTATGATGCCTTAGATACCCTTGCCTTAAGCACACATTTGATCGGTAAATATTATTTACCTACCTCCACTACTTTTACAAACTCATGTACTACAATTGAGCAAGCCATCATAAAACCAACTACCTCATTTGTAAGTTACAGTATCAATAGTGATCAGAATGAATTTGAACAAATTTTGAATAATAATCAAACAAGTACAAGTTATACACCTTTTAGTATCAGCTCTGGTATTCAAACTATTGAATTGTATAGAAGAGAAATTAAACAAATTCAAATAGATCATGAAGGGGATAGTATCACTTATCTAAAATGGACGCCAAGTATTGGATTGAGTTGTGACACCTGCTTAAATACTTCACTTAATATAAATGCCACTACTTCTTATAAGTTAAATGCTTCCACAAAATACGACTGCAAAGATTCAGTAGCAATAAAAGTAAATGTATATTTTCAGAACAGCCTGGCTTTACCAAATGTCTTTACCCCAAATGGAGATGGATTGAATGATCATTTTTATGTTATTGCCGGCAAAGACGTTGACAAAGTAAAATCGTTTGTCATCTATAATAGGTGGGGAAGAAAAGTTTTTGAGAAAAATAATATATTACCGAATGATTACTATAACGGCTGGGATGGAACTACCAATGGGAAAAACGCAGAAATGGGTACTTATGTATATACTGTTATTTTAGATTTTAAAGATGGTTCGAGCAAAACATATAATGGTTCGATATCCTTAATTAGATAAGAATGAGCAAACACTTTTTTATTTTAATTTTCTCATTAAACTTTTGCAAGCTTTGTTATTCTCAAGACCCCCATTTTTCACAATTTTTTGCTTCTCCATTAACCCTCAACCCTGCTAATACCGGAAATTTTGATGGCAACTTTCGAGTAATTTCAAATTACAGAAATCAATGGCCGTCTTTTAATAACGCATTTAAAACATATACACTTTCTTTTGACGAACCCATTCTTGAAAAAAAAATCCCAAGCTATGATCGAATGGGTATTGGCATTGTAGCAATGAGCGATCGTTCGGGAAATGGATTACTTAGTGAAAATGATGTTGCTTTTTCTATTGCCTATAAAAAGAGCTTAGATGATGAAGGCTTTAGTTCCATTAGTGCAGGGCTGCAAGCCAGTTATATTAATTATCGTTTTAATCCTAGTTTAGCCTATTTCGAAGATCAATTAACAGCCGATGGATTTACAATGCCTTCTGCAGAATTATTATTAAATAGAAATTTATCGAAATCTTTTGTAGACTTTCATGCAGGACTTATTTATACATTATCTACTACAGAGTATAATCTATTTTATGTAGGCACTTCTTATTTTCACACTTTTTCACCTGCCATGCAGTTTAATACCACACAAAATAATTTAAGCCCGAGATTTAATATTCATGGTGGAGGCTATCTTCCGTTGAGTTATCATGCTACCATACATGGAAGTTTTCAATACCAACAAGAGCAAATTCAAAACGAGGTCCTTCTGGGAGCAGTTTATAGTTATTATATGCAACCAAACCCAAGTCAATATGTTGAATTATATATAGGTTCTTGGATAAGACTTGGTGATGCCATCATTCCCTATGTAGCTATTGATTATAATAGAATTATGTTAGGTGTTTCTTATGATATAAATATTACACAAAAAACAGAATCACAATATTTTAGAAGCGGTGAGATATCCTTAAGCTACAAGTTCAACAAATATGCAAATGGCAGATCAATAAAATGTCCAATATATTAATTCACTTTAACCATCGTATGCACTTGCTGTACGGTTAAGTTTTGAAAACGCACATAATATACTCCTGCCACTAAATTTGCTGTTTCAAATGGCACTCTATAATTTCCCGCAACAGGATATTCAATATCAACTAATACTTTAATAACCCTTCCCAATGCATCCATAATTTGTACGAGTGTATGGCCTCCTGCAGTTGTAAATTGAACGGTAGTGCTTGTTGTAAATGGATTGGGATAATTAGATACCAATAAATTTCCACTTTGATTAGGTGTTACAATTTTACAGGTAGCTGAATTTACAATTGGCAATAATTGAAAATTTTTCAGAAGTACCTGTTGTAAATCTGCTTCCTTAACACAAAGCCAATGTGTTAGCAATGAAGCATACACACTCCTGAAATCATATTGAAATGGAACATTATCATTTACAGTAGCAGTAGTTGGTATATTAGGCGTATCTCCTAATACACCTGGTAATATATTATTTCCAAACAAAAACATTGGTGCCGCCGCACCATGATCAGTACCTCCACTTCCATTACTTTTGATACGCCTTCCAAATTCAGAAAATGTCATTCCAATTACCCTGTCTTCAATATTTAAAAACTTAAGATCATCCTGAAAAGCTTTTATCGCTTCACTTACACTCTTTAATAAATTGGCATGATTTCCGATACTAGTATCTTTGGAATCTGCCTGATTATAATGCGTATCAAAACCCCCATAAGACACCATATAAATTCGGGTCTTTAATCCACCCTTAATTAATCGTGCAACTATTTTTAATTGATCAGCTAAATTATTGGAACTAGGATAAGTTGATTGTTGCGTAACACTGGTAGCTGCAGCTTTAACAACAGTTGCATATTGCTGGGTTTGTTGCGACATGCTTCTAAGAAAAGCTAATTCTTTTCCTGCATAGGTATTAGGCACAGGATCTTGCAATCCATTTAATAAATTATAAAAACTATTAGGATTCGTAATACTCATGCCCATACTAACTGCTGGACCTTGAAGTGATAACGATGTAACTGACCCTATTTGAATACTCAACGGATCCGTCATTGTACTATTCGGATAGCCATTAGGGAAATTGGGATATTCGTAATTCAAATATCTTCCAGCCCACCCACTATCTAATTGCTGATTACTATCTGAAGCTGTCATCCATATATCCGTTGACCTAAAATGGGAAAAGCTGGGAGTTGGATATCCCACACTATTAATAATTTTAAGTTTCCCTTCATTGAATAAAGTTTGCATCCCTGTCATCACCGGATGCAGTCCTACTTTTTGAGTACCAGTTAACGCCAATACTTTTGATTGTTCAATTGCTATATTCTTTCGAGCATTTACATAATTTCCATAAAATTCTAATGGTATTACGGTATTAACTCCATCGTTTCCACCTGTTAATTGTACCAGTACCAATACATGATCAGTTTCAGTTGTAGGCATCAACAATGAAGCCAATAATGGGGATGTAGAACCAAATGCCTTGATCGACATGCCATTAACAATGGAAGGCAATAGCATGCCTGCAGGTACAGTATTTTTTAAAAAATCTCTTCTCTTCATGAAATCGATTTCAATGGTGCTTGCAATTAGATTAATTGAAATTCAGATAGATCCATACAATATTTTAAAAGGTCTCTCAACCTGTTTCTAACTAATGTAGTATTTGCGGTATTAGTAGGCTGACTCACATAAGTGTTCCAAATATCAGTCCAATATCCATCAGTAGTTTGTCCACCCAATAAGATGTCTTTCTTGATTTGAGCCTTAGAAACATCAGTAATATCGATTCGATACAAATATTTCAAAACATCATTCAATAAAATATTCGGATCACCCGGATTGCTTAATGTTTGGGCAAATGCAATTCCATCAACAACAATTTTTTTTCCATTAAAAGTGTACCCGTTCGTACACAAATAATCTGTGAACTGTGCTCTTTTAGGAAATGTATCACTGTTGATCCAAATTTCGTAAAATTGTGGAGTTTGATAATAAGCTTTCCATCCACTCACATCAGGAGGATCTCCAATATCCTGTTGCATATTTGCCACAGAACTAACTAAGAAATTCCATAAGCCATAGTTACTAATATAATCCGTATTGGGTTGAAACTGAATATTTAATTCCCTACACATCCCAACAACTAGATCAACCGGGCTTTTAATTTGTGCACCCATTATGGCTGGATCAAAAAAATGTTCACTACTCAATAATGCCGATAATACTGGCTTTAATTCATAATTATTAGTTCTGAAAATTGTTGCTAATGGGGTAATGATATTGGCTTCTATTGCTGCATCGATTTCGTAATACACAAACCAACGATAAATCCTTCTACAAATATATTTGGCCACTTCATTTGTAGCAAAAATCATATCCAACAAATCACTGATCTCTAAATCACCTGCAGTGGCACCAGTTCTTCCTGCTATTGCAGTATTTTGATAAAAAGCAGAAAACTGTTTTGTAGTGGTATCATGTCGAGAAGCTGTAAAATAAGAACTGAATTTGGTGTTATCGATTCTCCATCCCGTTAATACTTTTGCTGCCATTTTTACATCGGTCTCAGTGTATTGTGAATCTGGTCCTTTCCCACAACAAAAAAGTTCTTGTAACTCTCTCCCATAATTTTCATCAGGTGCAGCAGCCGTATTTGCTTGTCCATTTAAAAACACCAACATTCCTGGATCAAGGGTAATGGCTTTCGTTAAAGTCTTAAAATTTCCCAGTGCATTTGCCCTTAAAAGTGCATGGTGATTATACACATAATTTCCATTTTCAATCGTATTAGTAGTTGTTGAAAAATGATTGTGTAAAAAAAGAGTCATCTTCTCTCTCACACTTCTATCCTGATTAATCATCAGTCCCATCCACCATTTTTTAAAAGCTACTCTTCTATAATATTGTACTGTCCCATCTGAATTCACATCATTCACCCAGGTATCTCCAAGGGCAATAGCCGTATCGGGTTGAGTAACTGTTGCATCCAGTTTATAATCTTTTATAGGTGGAGGAGGCAATGGTGCTACTGGATTTAATAGCTCATTGATAGTATCAGTTACAGTCTTTGTAGTGAAATAATCCACATCCTGCTTGGTTGCTCCAAACATGGTTCGTTTCAGCAAATGAATAATTTCATTTGCTGTCCATTGACCAGCGTATGGATTTAACCCACTAAAACTCTTTGAACTCAGGTTTGATCCTGTTGTTTCCATAGATTGATTTTAAAGTCTATTCACCTAACTAAAATAATAGAGCCCAATAAACTACATTTTGTTACTTATTGTAGAAAAAAAAGTTGGATAAACATAAAGATAACGACTGTAATTCCAGTTTTGGACAGCCGGGGATAACAAAAGATTAATCTGAAAATAAAAAAATTCCGTCAAATTTAAATTGACGGAATTACTATTTCTCTATTATTTAACTAAAATAAATTACTCCCAGATTTCTTCTTTCCCTTGTAACCAAAGCTTTACAGCTTCAGTAGTTACTGATTTAGGGCGCTCAAGAGGCTGGCCTAAAGCTCTATCCCAGCAAAGACTTGCTAAAACACCGAGTGCACGGCTAACACCAAAAAGAACGGTATAAAACTCGTATTCAACTAAACCATAGTGAACCAATAAAGCGCCACTATGAGCATCCACATTTGGCCATGGATTTTTAATTTTAGCCAAAGACTGAAGTATTGGAGGAACCGTTTCATAAATATTCCAAACGGTGTTCACTAAAGGATCATCAGGCATATGTTTTTTCCCAAACAACATTTGCGCTGTAAAGCGAGGATCAGTTTTACGAAGTACCGCATGACCATATCCTGGCACAACCTTACCAGCAGATAATGTTTGCTGAACGTAAGTTGCGATTTGCTCTTTGGAAGGTTCTTTTGTTTGAAGTGCTTCTTGCATTTCATAAATCCACTTAATCACTTCCTGATTGGCTAAACCATGCAAAGGACCAGCTAATCCATTCATACCAGCCGCATAACTCAAATAGGGATCGCTTAAAGCTGAACCTACTAAATGGGTTGTATGTGCTGAAACATTTCCTCCTTCGTGGTCTGCATGAATGGTCATGTATAAGCGCATTAATTCCTTAAAGCTCTCATCATTAAATCCCATCATGTGAGCTAAGTTTCCAGACCAATCCAGTAAACCATTGGGTTGAATATGTTCGTTGTTCTTATACTTTCTTCGATATATGTAAGCAGCTATCCTAGGTAAACGCGCTATTAAATCCATAGCGTCATCGTATACAAAGCTCCAATAATCTTTCTTATTTAGCCCCTTTGCATATTCTTTAGAAAAATTACTTTCTGTTTGCAAAGCCATAATACCAGTAACAAACATGGTCATTGGGTGAGTACTCAAAGGCAATGCATCGATAGTAGCAAAAACATAATTAGGCACATGACTTCTTCTTTGCCATAAACTGGTAATGTTCTCAGTATCTTCTTGGCTAGGTAATTCACCAACCAACATCAGATAAAAAAGACCTTCTGGCAAAGGTTCATCACCCTTGGGAGCCTTCGGTAGCTTTTCTTGCAATTCAGGAATAGTATATCCTCTAAATCGAATACCTTCTTCAGAGTCCAATAAACTTGTTTCTGTTACCAATCCTGTAATTCCACGCATACCTTGATATGCTTGGGCAAGAGTAACTTCCCCAATTTTGCGATTTCCATTCTCTTTCAACAATTCCTTAAGTTCCGCATTTGCAATTTCTGCTTTCAGCCTGAATCGCTCTTTGATGAATTCCATGTAGACTATCTTTTTTTAGACAAACAAAATGCTTGTTTCTTCGTTCAAAATATGCTCAATTATTGGCCTTTAAAGGTAATACAAGTTGGAGTCTGCAACAAAAGATTTAAAGCGATACAAGCCCTTTTTTAGCAATTATTTGGGAGCTTTCTTATACAAAACAACCATCACAACCAAAAATATCATGTTCGGAATCCAAGCAGCAATCATTGGATGCAAATTACCCTTGGTGGAAAATATAGTAGAAAATTGATTAATAACTATAAATAAAGCCGCTATTACGAAGCCAACCGCCAAATGTACCCCACTTCCACCTCTCACTTTTTTACCTGCTACAACCGCACCGATCATAGTTAATAACAATACTGTAATACAGGTGGCATCTCTACGATACCTTTCGATTTTTAAATCATTGATTCCTTCAGATCCACGCAATTCCTCCAATTTTATAAATCGGTCTAATTCAGGAGAGGTTAATTTATCCTTGGTGTATTTATCCCGACTTAAATCTTTTGGAAGGAAATTAAAATTCCGATGTTGATTGGTATCTCTAAATTGAACTTCTTTAATCCCATCAAACTTTCTGCTAATCACTTCCATCAATTTCCAACTTTTTGTAGTATCCCAATAAATTTCATCGGATCTCAGGTTCTCAACAATTAGATTTCCCTTCACTTTATAAAGAAAAAAAGGCCCTCCCCTTTTTGTTAATGTATCATAACCATATATCCCACAATAAGTAAAACTGTCGATTCGTCGATAAATATTATTGCTCTTCAAAAGAAGTGCATCGTAAGAAGAATTACCATCAATATATTTTGCTTCAAAATTGCCTCTAATTTGATTGGCTTTCGGAACTATATACTGATTAGAAATCCAAAGAAAGGAAGCCAGAAATAATCCACCAATCCAGTAAGGCCTTAACCATCTACCATAACTGGTGCCGCTTGCAAGTATGGCAATAATTTCGCTTTTGCCTGCCATTTTAGAGGTGAAAAATATAACCGCAATAAAAACAAAAAGAGGAAATAATAACGATACAATATGCGGTATAAACCCATAATAATATTGCGTAATGATATTGGTGAAACCTAATCTGGATTTCACAAAATCATCCGTTTTTTCACTCACATCCACCACTACTGCAATAACAGTAAATAGGAATATGGCAAAAAAGAAAGTGGTCAGAAATTTTTTAAGTATGTACCAGTCGATCTTTTTCATACGCTATTTACAAAGATAAAGGCTCGGAAGCATGTGCACGTAAAAAGGATGTTAATTGAAGAAAACCTTTGTTTTAAAGGACCAGAAAGGGCTTAAAATAAAATAACATCCATGGAAATGGATGTTATTTTTTCGGACATCATAGATAACGGACTAGTAAGCTGATGTAATTTAAACAGTCTGGAACTAAAAATGCGCAGTTAAAGTATATCGTGCATAAATAGAATTACGAACGAGGTTTATCCACATCGCCAACAAGTTCTATTATTAAAATTGTTGACTACAAACGTTGCTTTAAAATAGGAAGCATCGCTTGCTTCCAGGAAGCGAAATTATTAGAAAGAATATTTTTTCTTGCTTCCCCCATTAGCCATAAATAAAAAGATAAATTATGGATACTGGCTAATTGCAATCCTAATATTTCCTTGGAAACAAATAAATGTCTTAAATATGCTTTTGAATAATATTGACTGATCTCTGAAGGCAATCCAGAATCGATTGGGGAAAAATCAGTTGCCCATTTTTTATTATGAATATTAATAACTCCCTGAGTAGTAAATAACATCCCATTTCTTCCATTCCGTGTAGGCATCACACAATCAAACATATCAATGCCAAGATCAATTGCTTCCAATAAATTCCAGGGAGTTCCCACACCCATTAAATATCTTGGCTTATCTGCAGGTAAAATATTGCAACAAAGATCCGTGAACTCATACATCATTTCTTCAGGCTCACCAACACTTAATCCCCCAATAGCATTACCTACAGCACCTTTCGATGCAACAAATTCACATGAGGCTTTACGTAAATCAGTATACGTACTGCCTTGTACGATGGGAAACAAGTTTTGAGTGTAGCCATATTTATCTGGCGTTTCTTCCAGCCTATTAAAACATCTGGTAAGCCAGCGATGCGTTAGATCCATACTCTTTCTGGCATAAGTATAGTCGCTAGGATAAGGTGGACATTCATCAAATGCCATGATGATATCAGCACCAATGCTTCGTTGAATATCCATTACTGATTCTGGAGAAAACAAATGTTTACTGCCATCAATATGAGATTGAAATACAACACCCTCTTCTTTGATCTTACGATTAGCAGCTAAAGAAAATACTTGATAACCACCACTATCCGTTAAGATAGGCAAATCCCAACCCATGAATTTGTGCAATCCCCCTGCAGCTTCCAACACTTCAATACCCGGACGTAGATATAAATGATAAGTATTCCCCAAAATAATTTTTGCATTGATATCCTTCTTCAATTGTTGTTGGGTAACTGCTTTCACAGAACCTACGGTACCCACTGGCATAAAAATAGGGGTCTGAATAGTTCCATGATCTGTTTGAATAGTTCCTGCTCGGGCTTTTCCTTGTGTAGCCTCGAGTTTAAATGTTAATGCAGACATTTTGCAAATGTCATCTTTTTTCCACATAACCACAAGCCACACGCTCGAAGGGCTCATAACTATTACTTTTGCAGGTATGATGATACCTCCAATACTGTGGACTATTGTATTTTATTGCTTTTGCGCAGTAATCGCTATCCAGATTCTCTATTATCTGTTCTTTTTCAGAAGACTAGCATTTTATAAAGCTCAGAACGATGGAGATAATATTGAGCACCCTGTATCAATAGTGGTTTGTGCCAGAGATGAAGCCGATAATTTAATGCGTAATTTACCAGGCATATTGGTTCAACAATATAAAACCTCCCACGAACTGGTATTAGTGAATGATAATTCTACAGATGAAAGCAGATATTTAATTGATGAGTTTAAAAAGACTTTCAAAAATATTAATAATGTAGAGCTGACCCAGGAAGCAAAAATGATTAGCGGAAAAAAATTCCCGCTTTCTATGGGGATTCGAAGTGCAAAGTTTGAGATTGTTTTATTAACTGATGCTGATTGTGTGCCTGCTTCTGAATTTTGGATTCAGAAAATGCAAGATGCTTATTCGGATGATACAGAAATAGTTTTGGGCTATGGTGCTTACCATAAAAAGCCAGGGCTCCTGAATAAATTAATTCGTTTTGAAACTTTTCATACTGCATTACAATATCTTTCCTACGCACTTGCGGGTATCCCTTACATGGGTGTAGGTAGAAATTTGAGTTATAAAAAAGAAGTCTTTCTGCGTAACAAAGGTTTCTCTTCTATCAATCAGATTCCAAGTGGCGATGACGACTTGTTTATCAATCAGGTGGCTAATGGAAAAAACACCAGAATTGTTATCGATCCTGATGCCCATACCTTAAGTGCCCCGAAACATAGTTGGAATGCCTGGATGAGACAAAAATACCGTCACTATACCACAGCAAAATATTATAAAGGAGGTCATAAATTTTTATTAGGATTATATTCTTTTAGTTTGTTTTGGATATATCCACTACTGGCACTTTCTATCATATTCTTCAATTGGTGGATGGCCTTATCTGTATTTGGTCTTCGCTTTTTAATTCAATCGGTTGTTTTATTCAAATCAATGAAGAAATTGAACGAAAAAGACCTCTGGCCATGGTTTTTATTTTTTGATATTTGGATGTTCTTTTTTTACATTTTTACGATACCCGCAATATGGAAAGCACCCCGCAAAAACTGGGAATAGTACTAAAATACTTCTCTGATTTTACACCTGCACAATTGAAACAGTTTGCCGCTCTTGAAGAATTATACAAAGAATGGAATACTAAAATCAATGTGATCTCAAGAAAAGATATTGAAAGTATTTACCTGCATCACGTATTACATTCCCTGAGCATTGCTGCTATTGTAAATTTTAAACCCGGAGCTCAAGTCATTGACATTGGATGTGGAGGTGGCTTTCCAGGAGTGCCTCTTGCCATATTCTTTCCAGATACCCATTTTCACCTGGTTGACAGTATCGCAAAAAAATTAAAAGTGGTTGATGCTGTTTGCGAAGGAGCAGGAATCAAAAATATTACTACCCAACATATTCGCGCTGAAGAAATTAAAAATAGAAAATTTGATTTTGCCGTTTCACGCGCAGTTGCCCCACTGAAAGACCTTTGGACTTGGGCTGACCCACTGATTAAAAAAGGAAGCCATCAGGAAATTCCTAATGGCTTAATATGTTTGAAAGGAGGAGACCTAAATCAAGAAATCTCAGAAAGCAGTTTAAGACCTAAAATGATGCCAATTTATAAAATTTTCCCGGAAGAATATTTTCAGGAAAAATATATTATTCATGCTTCAAAAAATAAATAGCGATTACACTTTAGTATTATAAAGACAATTGATAACCCAAAGAAATATTAATTACTTGATTCTTATTAATAGTACTACTTGCCGGTGAAATATTTCCAAAACTTCTACTATCTGTTATTCTTAATTGAAACTTTTCATAAGTACCCCCAACACTAAAAGCATATCCCAAATCAAAAGGTTTGATATAGGTTTTAGTGTTATCTAGAGAAGGAGGATTGTTAGTAAAATCAACAGTTTTATTAATCGCTGATGTTCCATTTAAATCAATACCTGTGCCTTTTTCAGTTCCTGAAATACCCATTCCTCCATAGAAACCTGCAGACAAATTAATAGCCCATTTTTTATCGATCTTAATAATACTTCCTAATTGCAATGGCACTTGTAAATAATTTAAATTCAATGTGGTATTTGAGCCATACACATATTGAGGTCCACGCCCAATATATGCGCCTTTTTGAGCATATTCCAAACCAGACTGTAATAAAAGGGCTCCTAAAATTGGTTTTGAAATCAACGCCCCCAATTGAAAATTATTAATAGTCGCAATCGTATTTTGGTTAGCATCATTGGTGGTAAAAAATGTAGATTGATTATAGCCTAATTCTGGAGTAACTACAATTTGTGCCTGGCTTTTATAAAAAGCTACCATAAAGAATAAACAAATAATAATTTTTTTCATAGAAATGTATTTTAAAAGAGGACGAAATAACAATTTTCTATGTTAAAAAGAATACAATAAAGGTATATCACAGTTTTACATCGGTAATAACAGGCTTATCCGGCATGAATGATAAATTTTAACAAATCAAAAATCTTCATAAATCTGCTTTATCAGTATCATTTGTGTGTCATAAAAACATTAATCAGGAATCACCAATTTATTATTCGATTTATTTACATCGGCCATTCTTTGTGAAGGATCAATCTCTATAGATTTTAAATCCTTAATAGCTCTTGAAGTAGACAAACTATATTCTGGATTAACCCAATGCCATTCAGGATGAACTATTCGAGTAACTGAATTATTTTCTATGGGTTTCTGACCAAACATTAAATCCAAAGGAATATAATGAAGTTCTTTGCTGCCATCTTTAAATGTCAATAAAACTTCTATAGGCATTGGCATTTTTCCAATACGCTTGATATTGACAAAAGTTTTATCCTCTTTTGTACTGATGTCTCCAACTGCATAATCAATTGTTCTGGTACTATTTACCCAATACTCTTTATACCATTGCAATGATAAGCCGCTGGTTTTTTCAGCTACACGAATAAAATCATTTGCATTAGGATGTTTAAAATGCCATTGGTCATAATAGTTCAACAATACTTTATCTCTGACACTATCACTAATAATATATCCTAACTGACCCATAAATGTAGCGCCCTTACTATAAGATGCAGAACCATAAGCGAAATTCGTATTATAATGATCAGAGTGTGTACTCATCGGTTCCTCTAATCCAGATCTTACCAAACCAAAATAACCTTCATAACTGCCATATTGGTGTAGTGGTAATCTTGTTTTATTCGCTTCATTCATCCTAAGAATGGAAGCTTTATTTGCATCATTAGTATAAGGAGATTTAGATGCCCAGTTTGTATAATAATAATCAGAAACTTCTCCTGTTGCATAATCGGTAAAACCCTCATCCATCCAAGGAAAAAGACTTTCGTTTGTTCCCATGATATGTTGATACCAACTGTGCATCCATTCGTGAAATACAGTTCCAAGTCCTGGTCCTTTTAATAAAGTAGCCATTGCATATTCCATCCCACCATCTCCACCTTGTATAAATGAATATTGTGTGTAGGGATATTTACCAAATTTTTTCTCCATAAATGGCAATGCTTTTTCTGCTGCCCATAAAACATTATACCATGCACTATCGCTTCTGGCATCTACTGGTTTATAAAATACATTTAACACAACCCCACCAGCAGTTTTCTTTGATAAATGTTGATAGGTTGGATCTGCAGCCCACACAAAATCATGAATATTAGATCCAGTAAAATTCCAGGTTAGTGTATTGCCATTTGCAGCAGGAACTTTAAAACCAGGCGCTTCAAAACCATACCCAATTTGATTGGCATTTTGCAATATACCAGTAGCAGCAATTAAGTAAGATTTATCAATAGTGATTTTCACATCATAATCACCCCAAACGCCATAAAACTCTCTGGCAATATAAGGGTTGGCATTCCATCCCTGATAATCGTATTCAACCATTTTAGGATACCATTGACTCATACTATATCTAATACCTTCAGCATTATCTCTGCCACTTCTGCGAACTTGCAAAGGAACTTGTGCTTCAAAGTTGATATCTATCAAAGTTTTTGATTTAGGCAACAACGCTTTATCGAGTCGAACTTCTAAAATAGTTTCGTGTTCAATTAATTGTTGATCCTTCCCATTTATTTTTAGACTAATTACTTTTTGGTATCCTATTTCTTTGTCGGTTAATTTACTAATCCGATCTTTTACTCTTGAATCCCAATCTGGTACCTGATCTCCTCTTCTATTGGTCAACATTACTTTTCCTAATTCTCTACTACGAATATCCATACTACTATTAGGCTGAAATGCATTCCAATAAAGGTGAATAAAAATCTTCTGTAAGGTGTCTGGAGAATTGTTGATATATTCTATTTTCTCTGTACCATTAAATTGATTGCTCACCACATTCATATTCACATTAATCTGATACTTGATGTGCTGTTGCCAACGATCTGGCTGAGCTTGAGAGCTGTTAAAGAAAAAAGTTCCCAAAATACTCACAATAAAAAATGCATGTTTGCTCATAAAGCTATTTTTAAAAAAAACTATTACTTAAATATACCATCCCGAGTTAGAAAATATAGTTAATTATTTTACATTATTACTCCAGCTATAAAAGGCATCCACATCCTTTTTGAATTGTGCAAGAGAAGGCTTATTGATATAATACATATGGCCAGCCTCATAAGTATGTACTTGCACATTCTTACGTTGTTCGGGTCTTAAAAACATATGTTCGATATCGTATTGTGCTGTGAAATAAGGTGTAGCAAAATCGTAATACCCGCAACCTACATAAACTTTTAATGCAGGGTTTTTAGCCATCGCATCGCGTAAACTTTCTGCCACATTTAAATATTGATTTTGCACATTGTTATAATTCCAGGGATATACATCACCAAAAATATTATAGCCTTTTTCTTCTTTGAAATTTAATTCCTTTTGGAAATAATCATTGATTGCTGCTGTAAAAGATCCGTCAATATTGGCAAAAGATGGATCGAAGCTAACCGATTCTCCTGCATCATCTAAATCGCGACCCGTAAACCTTGCATCTAAGCGACCAATAGTAAGACCTTCAGATCTACGCAATTCTTTCCAGAATCTACCCTCACCTACTCGCAAATTGCTTTGCAAAATCAGTTCCTTACTAAGGCCTGTATAATAACTCATTTTAGTAGCAATAACATCTTTTTCAGCATCCGTTAACCATCCCCCTTTTAATAGAGCAGTTGCATATTCACCAATCGCAAATTGCTCAGACTCTTTCAAAGCTTTTTTAAGATCTTGTTGTAATGCCGGTGCTAATTTTTTGTGATACCAAGCAGCTGCAGTATAAGAAGGAATATACAATGCACGTGGCAAATCGTTTCCAATATAATAGTCGTTAGAACCAAAATTTAGCACAGCAGAAATCAAGAAAATACCATTCAAATAAATACGATAACGATCTTGTAAAAACTTACTTAATCCTGCGGCTCTGGTAGTGCCATAACTTTCTCCAGCTAAATATTTAGGAGAACCCCAACGTTCGTAGCGAGATAAGAAATGGCGAATGAAAGAACCCATAGAAGAGATATCTTCTTCATAGCCATGAAACTGTTTTGGAGATTCTCCAGGAGCAGCCCTACTGAATCCAGTGGACACCGGATCTATAAAAACAAGGTCTGATTTACTTAACCAGGTAAATTCATTATTGATATATTGATAAGGCGGTGGTGTAGCTAATCCATCATCATTCAATAACACTCGCTTAGGTCCAATGCCACCCATATGCAACCAAACGGATGATGAACCCGGACCGCCATTAAATGTAAAAGTTACTGGACGTTTGCCAGCTTCTTCGCCATCTTTTTTATAATAAGTAAAAAAAACTTTGGCAATTAGTTTTCCAGTATCGTTCTTTAAATTAAGATATCCCGTACTAGCAGTATAATCGATTTTTTTACCATCAACTGTAACACTATTATGAGTGATCGTAACTTCTACACCTGCAGGAATTAAATCTGCGATTACATTACTGGTAGGAGGTTTTTGTGCCATTGCAAAAAAGGCAATAAGGCAACAGATCAAAAACGAAAGGTATTTTTTCATGGATGTAAGTTGGATCGTTAAGTTAAGAATTGTTTGGGAAATTACGATTCCCTACCTGCAATTACCACCACAATTTCGCCTTTTACTGTCTTTTCTTTAAAGTAAGCAGCTACTTCCAGTAAGGTTCCTCGTTTATTTTCTTCGAACATTTTAGTTAGTTCACGACTTACACAACACAAACGGTCAGCCCCAAAATAACCCGCCAATTCTTCTAAAGTTTTTACCAATCGCATGGGGCTTTCATAAATAATCATGGTCCTTTCTTCGTTGGCTAATTGCTTCAATAAAGTCATTCTACCTTTTTTAATGGGTAGAAAACCTTCAAATACAAAACGATTTGTTGGGATGCCACTATTCACTAATGCAGGAACAAAAGCTGCTGCACCAGGTAAACAGTTTACGATTACATCATTTTTAATACACTCTCTGACTAATAAAAAAGCAGGGTCTGAAATTCCAGGAGTTCCCGCATCGGTAATTAATGCCATTGTTTTACCTGCCACTAATTGATCAACGATATGTTGAACAATTTTGTGCTCATTATGCTGATGATAAGGCGATAAAGGCTTAGTTATCTGATAGTGATGCAATAATTTAGAAGAAGTACGCGTGTCCTCGCAAAGTATTACATCTACCTGCTGCAAAATTTCAATGGAGCGTAGAGTGATGTCTTTTAAATTACCTAAAGGTGTTGGAACAAGGTAGAGCATAGAAATGAATCTAGTTGATCATTTCTATTTCAAAAAATTCCATTACCGGATTTGCCAATAATTTCTGACAGGTTTCTTGTGCAACTTGCTTCGCAGCATCTTCACTTGCGGCTTCCACTGCCAATGTGATATGTTTGCCCACTCTAACATCTGAAACACTTGTTATTCCAAGATTCTTTAATCCACCCATCACGGCTTTTCCCTGTGGGTCTAACAAATCTTTTAGTGGCATTACTTTAATCTGAACATTATAAATCATACAAGTTGAATTAAGTTATTTATAGTACAAAGATAGAATTGTATACGCTATAAAACTAAGTGTTACAGCAAGCCAACCAAAAAGGAAGGCAGAAAAAATGGCCACAATAGCAATAAAAATGAATGGCAACAAGGCTTTCAAAGAAAACTGCTTAAATTTCAAAGCCATCATGGGCAATGTTGAAACCATTAAATAACTAGCCGAAATAATAACTGCGTACCAAAACCAGTAGCTCCTCAATAAATGTATCACCCAGGTATCTTTACTAAACCAATAAACCAAAGGGAAAGAGGCAATCCAGATGCCAATAGCGGGTATTGGTACCCCTTTAAATCCAAAACTCTGTTCAGTATCAATATTAAATCTAGCTAATCGATAGGCACCGGCACAGGGAACAATAAAAGCGGGTAATAAAAAAAGACTGCTTATTTCCAATCCACCTTCTAATTGAGAAAAACTCAATCGAAGAAATTGATAAATGATTAATCCTGGTGCAACACCAAAACTAACCACATCTGCCAATGAATCTAATTGCTTACCCAACTCGGATGGCACTTTTAATAGTCTTGCCACGAAGCCATCAAAGAAATCAACAATGGCAGCTATTGCAATAAATATGCTTGCCATATAGATTCTTTCCGGGATCTCTACCAAGTTCTCTCCGTTGGCATCATAGCTAACAGATAAACCTGATTGCATAATAGATACAATTGCCATACAACCGAAAAAAAGATTGGCCAGGGTAAACAGATTAGGGATTTGTTTCTTCATGTAAGTGCTATGATTTTTTCATCAATCCTTCAATTTCCGCTACTGTGATCGGAATATTTTTCATCAAATCCTGATTACCATTTTTTGTAATCCAATAATTATTTTCAATACGAATACCCATTTGTTCTTCTTCTATATAAATACCTGGCTCGATGGTAAACACCATCCCCGCTTTAATAGGAGCAGTTCTGGTTCCTAGATCATGCACATCAATTCCCAAATGGTGAGAAATTCCATGATATAAATACTTTCTGTAAGCCCTGTTTTCTTTGTCCTCATTCTTTACATCTGCCTTAGTAATTAATCCGATTTTTAAAAATTGATTAGTTGCTTCCTCTCCAACCTTGTCTGTATAATCCACAATACTAATACCTGGTTTTAAAATGCCCTTACAAAAATGATGAATATTCAAACATGCATTATACACTTCTTTTTGACGCGCAGTAAACTTGCCATTTACAGGAACTGTTCTGGTCAAATCTGCACAATAACCGCCATATTCAGCACCAAAATCCATCAAGATCAATTCACCAGATTTACATTCTTGATTGTTTGACACATAATGCAAAGTTCGAGCACGATCCCCACTGGCAATAATACTTCCATAGGCAGGACCCGTAGATCGTTGACTTAAAAAGCTATGAAATATTTCAGCCTCAATTTCATATTCCATTACCCCAGGTTTAATAAATTTCAATAACCTGCGGAATGTATTGTCAGTAATGTCTATGGCTTTTTGCAAAACGGCCACTTCACTCTTGGTTTTAATACCGCGAAGCTCTTTCATAATTTTTGCGGCTCTTGCATAATTGTGCAAAGGGTAGCGGCTTTTCATCTCTGCAATAAAACGATAATCGCGAGATTGAATCAATGAATCCTTTCTGTCATTTTCATTGGAGTCTAAATAAACAATGTCTGCTAAATGTACCCAGGTTTGCAACAATGCATCAATACTATCCAGCCAAACTATTGATTTAATACCAGAGATAGTTGAAGCTTCATTAGCACGTAATCTTTTCCCGTTCCATTTTTCTTTTAATTCATTCGGACGAACCAATACCAACACTTCTCTATATTTCGGGTCAGGACAATCTGGAAATAAAATTACCATGGTATCTTCCTGCTCCACACCTGTAAGCCAATACAAGTCTGTATTTTGTTTAAATGCATGCAAAGCATCTCCATTGGAAGGCCATTCATCATTACTAACAAAAATGGCAATACTATTAGGCTTCATTTCCTTTACAAAGCGCTTTCTATTTTCAATAAAAATGGCAGGATCTAATGGTAAATATTTCATAAGTAGCAATTGATGAGCTGCAAGATAAAAATTAAGCAGCATAATTGCTAGCTTACCCCATAAAAACCAAAAATAAGAATGAAGGATCGATTAATTACTAGAACTTAACAGTAGGACATTTGATAACGTTAGAACTTGTAGAGAAAACACCGCTTTTAACTATCGACAATTCATAAGCCCCTCTTGTGCCATTTAAACTACCCAAAGTAGAAACAGTTGCATCATAGTTTACAGTAAATTTTAAATCGTTTAATTGATATCCAATCATAGGTATTAAGGCATCGTGATTCCGATAATAAAAACCAACAATTAATTGTTGCTCTCCATCACCGCTCAAATTACGATTTGCATTTACGCCTAATACTGTTTCCCAACTAGCACCCATTTTACTAACATATATGTTGGGATTTACAATCCAAAGATCTTGAATCTTGATACTGGCATTGGCGAATGCAGTATATCGTCTATTTAATCGATTGTCAATCACAGATGAACTAAAAAAACTTTCCTGAGGTCTGTTCACATGCATAAGACTTATACCCGCATTGATATAAACATTATCAGATGCAAAATAAGCATAGTTCAAACCTATATTCAAATCAAAATATCCTACCTGATTATAGGCAAACGGTTCATTTGATGGAATGGTCATGTCGAAAAATTTTCCATTCCATTGATTATCGAAATTAAGTTTAGAAATATCAATGGTGTTTTGAACATATCCCAAAGAAAATCCACCACTCAACAAACTATTATAACCTATCATTTGATGATATGCAATTGCACCGTAAGCACCGGTTTTACTTAAGCTACCAGAACCAGCCACGTCTTTTAAAATGGAGCCCCCTATGCCGAGCCAGCCATTCTCAAATCTATCTTCCAGCACCCTTGAATCTCCCCAAAGGCTCATTGTATTGTAAGGTGTTCCTACATTGGCCCATTGTGTCCGATAGTTTCCGCCGATCCTATATCTATAATCTGGATTGAATCCGGTGTTGGCAGGATTCACTAATAAAGGCGCATTGAAATATTGAGAAAAATGCAGGTCCTGTCCACTCGAATGAATCGTAAAAAATAAAAAACAACTACCTATAATTTTTTTCAATTTTTCCATAGCCATTCAATTACCTTAATAAAGTAATGTCTCCTTTTTTAACAAATGAGTCTTTATTGCTAAATACTACTTGTAAAGTATAATGATACACATCTTGTGCTAATACTTTTCCATTAAAAGTACCATCCCAGCCTTGCGTTTTATCAGCACTTGCATAAACCATATTTCCCCATCGATCATAAATCCGCCAAGTCATTTGTGCAATTCCAAATCCCCTTACATATATGCGGTCATTTGTACCATCGCCATTCGGCGTAAAAGCATTTGGCACATCACATCCAGGATTAATAGTAACTGCTATCTGCTGACATAGAGTATCGCTACAACCTCCTGCATTAAACGTTATCAAACAAGCATTATAAGTTCCTGTTGAAGGATAAATATGAGATACAAATTCACTTTTATTATTTGTAATTAAAGAATCCCCATCCCCAAATGTCCATTTATATAAAGTGCCACCAACACTATTATTAGTAAACACTACCGCAGTGTTGGGTAAAGTTGGCTGAGGTGAATAAGTATAACTGGAAGAAGGTTTTGAAAGTACATTAATTGTAAATCTGAAAGTATCAGTTAAATTACAACTATTGGAATCATTTGCTACAAGTACCACATTGTAAGTGCCGATGTTAGCATAATTATGACTAGGATTGGTTGTATTAGAAATTGGTGACCCATCACCAAAATCCCAAATGAAATCAACACCACCTAATGAAGTATTATTAAACACAGCACTATAAGGTGTACAACCCGCAAAAGGAGTTTGAAACTGAGCTTTTATATTTGCTGCTATATGTAATTGTAGCGGAAGACTATCCAATTTGTTACAATAATTAGAATCTGTTAGAATGAGTTTTACATCATAAGTTCCAGCTGATGTGAAAGTATGTGTTACAGTTTCGGTACCAGCAATTTTTGTAGTTCCATCTCCAAAAACCCAAAGAAAAGAATTCGCTGCAAATGGTTTTGCAGGACTTATCGGAGGAATTGAAAGATTATTAAAATCATAGGTCAATGAATTACACTGCCCTACTTTAATAGGTTTAAAATTCAATAAAGCTGCATCATTTCTCACTCGGATGGTTACAATAGAAGAGTCTGCAATATTGCAGCTTGCAGAATCGACTGAAATTAATTTTACATTATAAAATCCAACGATTGTAAATACATGTGATGTTTTTGGAGCGATGGTTGTATCTCTTTTTGAGCCATCATTATAATCCCAGATATAAGTTTTTCCCATTGCTAAGGAATCTTCAAATACCACTGTAAGAGGAACACAACCAGCAGTATCTCCCACATGTCCATTAATAGAAGTGACGAGATCTGTTCCAACACCCGCTAAATTGAAAGTTATTTTTATTGCTGCCAAATTACAACCTGCAGTGCCAGAACCATTATTTGGAGACCATGAACCCGCTGATGTAGGAAATTTTGCACCGCCAAAACAGTTGCCACAAACTGCTTGATAAATAATCCCATTCCTATCAAATCTACTTGTACCTCCATCTACATGGTCAGGATATTTTCCTCCATTTTGCCCAAAAAATGAACCATACTTCAAACTATTGCTATTTTTTTCCAAAACGATGAAATAAAAGTCACTTCCATCAGTGGTACTCATTATTGCATCATTCGTAACTGATAAATGATTGGTACCTGCGCTTGGATATTTTATTGGTCCCCCATTAATATTTAAAGTATTTCCCAGACCTCCCCAACCAGAAACATAAATATTCTCACAACGATCTACTAAAAAAGCAGTGGGTGAAATGTTTGGAATACTTGTATTAGTACCAAAATTGGTTGAAAAAATGATAGTACTTAAATCTTGGCTCAATTTGGTTACAAATTGCTTGCCCCCATTTTCATTATAAAGAACATTTTGAGCCGGGATAAGACCCGTTGTAGTTCCCATGATATAAGGAAAAGAAAATTTATCAAACTGAATTCCAAAAATAATATCCAATGAAGGAGTACCGAAAAATGTAGTTTTTTTCAAAACTCCTGCATTGCTATAAATAGCCACAAAACCATCACTTAAACCTCCTTGAAAAGTTGGCATTAATGAGTTTGATTTATCACCAGGAAAATCAGAGCTTGCTGTTGCTCCTGCTACATAAATATCATTATTGGTAGGATTTAAAGCCAAAACAAATGCAGCATCATCTTCATTGCCACCCAAATATGTACTGAAAAAAGGTGTTGTTAGTTTCGGATCAAACTTTATTACGATGGCATCTTGTGAGCGTCCCACAGCATTCTTCCCCCCATTAATTGATCCATCAGTAACAGGAAAATCTGTTGATTGAGTACATCCTGATAAATAGATATTTCCAATTGCATCAACTATTACTTCACTTCTTGAATCATCTCCATAATTTTGATTAATACTTTGCGCAAATCCACCTCCATTAGTAGATTCTTTGTCCACAATATTTACGCCATCATCTTCCGATCCGCCTATTATTTTTGAACCGATTAATTGCGATCCATCACTATTTAATTTTGATATAACAATATCCCATTTACCACCTTTCCCTAATCTGGATCCTGGATAATCAGATGAATTTGTTCTACCTGCAATTATTAAATTGTTATTTGCATCTACAACTAGACTATGTGGTTGTTCCCAACCAGATGTACCCCCTAAATAAGTTGCATATACACGGTCAGTTCCAGTGGCATTAAATTTCATAAGAGCAATATCTGTACTACCCCTTGGTCCTTGAAAAGTGGATTGAAATGCCCCAACACTTACTGGAAATCCCACATCAAAAACAATTCCCCCTGCATAAAAATTTCCTTTATTATCATAGGTTGCGGTATAACCCCAATTATCGGCGATACTACCTGTAAATGTTGAAAAAATGAGGGGGTCAATTACCAAAGTTTCGCGGGGATTCACAGGCTCATTCATTTGAATCCGAATGATATTTCCTTTCACTACATAATTGCATGAAATATCTTTTTTGCCAATACTTGTAAGCTGATAAGTATTTGGTCTTAGTTCTGTGACATCTTGAGCAGAGTTTTTAATAATTAAATTACCATCTGTAACTTTTAGTCCATCCGCTCCAGTAACATATAATGCAATTTGATTGGGGTCTCCACCTGGATGAACAATAAAATCATATTTCAATTTACCCTGATCGCTATAATAACGGACATCGATATTAGGATAAATATCTTGATAGGTTACTGCATTAAAAATATGGCAATGAGAAGTCCATTTTTTTGGATCATTTCCAATAAAATAGTTATTGTATGTATTTTGAGGTTTTTCAGGAATAGCTTTGGGCGAGGGGTTCGAGTTTAAAAAATTGATTTCGTAAACATGCCCTCTTAAAATATTATCTGTTGAACTAGCAGGTATATTATTGGAATTAGAACTGATCGATTGTATCTTCTTTACAATTGCACCGTTACCACCATCGTTCTTTAAATTTGTGTTATGTATTTGATGATTCGCAAGATCAGTTGGATTTAGTAAAAGCATTCTATACCCACCATCTGCCTTTAATGCAAAAGCACCAGTAGTTAGGTTTCCTTTAAATTGAATTTCTTTATCCCATTGTCCTTTATTCTCAACAAATTCTAAATAGCCCTGGGCTATAGATTTACTAAAGGCCAAAGAAAAAAGGAACAATGCAATAATTCTAGCCAATGCTTTCAAGAACCAAATTTTAATAGTTAAGATATCTTACTCCACCCATTTTTACCTTTCTGCGATTGAAGGTAATTTTTCAAATGCAAATTCTTTGCCATTATTAGGTCAGCATCCTCTTCTACTAGCTGTTCAGCCATTTCTTTTGCTTTTTCCAATAAGGCTTTATCATTCACAATACTTGCCAATTTAAAGTTCAAAGCACCACTTTGCCGGGTTCCTTCAATATCGCCGGGACCGCGTAATTCCAAGTCTTTCTCTGCTATTTTAAAACCATCATTGGTGGCACACATTATCTTGATACGTTCTCGGGCTTCATTGCTTGCTCGTACACTAGTTAATAATATGCAAAAACTTTTTTCAGTACCCCTTCCTACCCTCCCCCGAAGTTGGTGAAGCTGAGATAATCCAAATTTTTCAGCACTTTCAATCACCATCACTGAGGCGTTTGGAACATTTACACCTACTTCAATAACAGTGGTGCTGACCATTATTTGCGTATCACCACTTACAAAGCGTTTCATATTCGTCTCTTTCTGCTCAGCAGGCTGCCTGCCATGCACCATACTAATGCGATATTTCGGCTCTGGAAAAAACGACTTTACTTGTTCATATCCCTGCATCAGATCCTCGTAACTCAGTTTCTCACTCTCTTCTATCAAAGGATATATAAAATAAATTTGCCGTCCCTTCAGTACTTCTGTCTTTACGAAATCCATCACTGAAGCCCTTGCAGTTTCAAAGCGATGAACTGTTGTAATGGGAATTCTTCCCGGTGGTAATTCATCCATGACACTATAATCTAAATCCCCATAAGCTGTCATAGCTAATGTACGCGGTATTGGGGTTGCTGTCATTACTAACACATGAGGAGGCAACACAGCTTTAGACCATAATTTAGCTCTTTGTGCTACACCAAAACGATGTTGCTCATCTACAATTACCAATCCTAAATTTTTAAATTGTACGGTGTCCTCAATCACCGCATGTGTACCCACCACAAAGTGAATGGTATCGTCCAATAATCCTTGCAAAATTCTTTTTCTTTCTCTGGTCTTAGTGCTTCCTGTTAATAAAGCAATTTCAATGGGCATTTCTTTGAGCAACTCACTCAAACCTGTATAATGTTGTTGTGCTAAAATTTCTGTGGGTGCCATCATACAACTTTGAAAACCATTATCAGCTGCCAGTAACATACTAAGTAATGCCACAATGGTTTTTCCACTTCCTACATCGCCTTGTAATAATCGATTCATCTGGCGTCCTCGACCTGTATCGTTTCTAATTTCTTTTAAAACTCTTTTTTGTGCACCAGTTAATTCAAAGGGTAAATACTTTGCATAAAAAGTATTGAAGATATCTCCTACTTTTTCAAAAATAACTGATTTACTCACTCGATGTCTTTCGAGTCTGGTTAAATTCAATCGCACTTGGGCAATAAAAAATTCTTCAAACTTTAATCGGTTGATTGCTTTTTGATAACCCTGTACCGACTTTGGAAAGTGGATCTGGCAATTTGCTTCATATCTGTCCATCAAATGCAAAGCCTTACAAATAGGAAGCGGGATATTTTCAATCAGCTCATCAGGGTGCATGATAGAAATAAGGGCATAAGTTAGTTTCCCAATTTGTCTACCATTTAATCCCCTTGCTTTTAATTTTTCGGTACTTGGATAAACGGGCTCCAAAAAACTACTACCATCGGCTTTAGCAGGAACATAGGATTCAATTTCAGGGTGCACAATTTGTGGTTTCCCATTAAAAAATCCTGTTTTCCCGAAAACCAAATAGGTGTTGCCTTCGATCAGGTTTTTGTGCACCCAGCTAATCCCTTGAAACCATGCTAACTCCAGAGTTCCTGTATCATCCTTTAATTGTGCTACCAATCTTTTACCACGTTTCTCACCCACGGTTTCGAAATACTGGAGTTTTCCTACTACCTGGATATAATCGGTATCTGGATTGATATCCTTGATCTTATTCACTTTTGTCTTATCAATATGCCGATTCGGGAAATGATTGAGTAGGTCACCAAACGTGAAGATGCCCAACTCTTTTTTAAGCATATCAGCACGCAAAGGACCCACCCCTTTGAGGTATTCGATAGGTGATGGTAATATGTAATTATTCTGACTGATACGATTCTTTAAAAATATACTGCAATGTTACTACAAAGCTGCCTTTAGTTCGTGTTACAAACTTATCATGCATTTCTTATCTTCGCCGGATGTCAAAAGAGGTTGTTTTAAGTGGAATCAGGCCAACTGGCTTTCTGCACCTGGGTAATTACTTTGGTGCAATGCGCAATTATGTAAGAATGCAGGACGAATACAACTGCTATTTCTTTGTAGCCAATTGGCATAGTTTAACTACACATCCCGACACCAGTGAACTTCGCAATAGTGTGCATAGGGTAATTGCAGAAAATATCGCTTGTGGATTAGATCCTGAAAAAGTAGCGCTTTATGTGCAAAGTGATGTGCCGGAAATTGCAGAATTATATCTGTATTTAAATACTATGGCGTATAAGGGTGAATTAGAAAAGACCACCACTTTTAAAGAAAAGGTAAGATTGAGTCCTGATAATGTAAACGCAGGCTTATTAACTTATCCTGTTTTAATGGCGGCAGATATTTTAATTCATCGGGCCGTAAAAGTACCGGTAGGCAAGGATCAGGAGCAACACCTGGAAATGGCCAGAAATTTTGCAGAGCGTTTTAACCATCGTTATGGAGATATATTACCTGCTCCGCAGGCATTTAATTTTGGAGGCGATTTAGTAAAGATATTAAGCTTGGATGGCAATGGTAAAATGAGTAAAAGTGAAAACCAGATGAATACCATTTTTCTGGCCGATGATGATGAGCAGATTCGTAAAAAAATCATGAAAGCCAAGACTGATGGGGGGCCTCTAACGCCAAATAGTATTAAGCCAGATTATATTGAGAATTTGTTTACCCTTTTAAGTCAGGTAAGTTCAGCAGATACTGTAGCAAAATTTGAAGCTGATTTCAATGCGAGTTCTGAGGGAAATTGCATTATTCGATATGGCGATTTGAAAAAACAATTAGCGGCTGATATGGTTACATTTATTACACCTATTCGTACCCAAGCAGCAGAAATTCAGCAGAACAAGGAACTACTTCAAAAAATTATTCGTCAGGGTGCAGAAAAAGCACAGATAAGTGCTGGAGCAACTCTGAAGTTGGTGCGGAATGCGATGGGAATGAATTAAAAACAGTTTTAAAAAATATTTGATTAAAATGCCGATGGCATAACCTTTTTCGTACATTCATTAATATGGCCAAACTTAAGAAACCAAAACACGTAGCAATAGCGGGTAATATCGGTGCCGGAAAAACAACTTTGACAGAAATGTTGAGTAAACATTATCGTTGGATTCCACAATTCGAGGATGTTGAACATAACCCATATTTAATGGATTTTTATGAGGATATGCCAAGATGGAGTTTCAACTTGCAAGTGTACTTTTTGAATACTCGACTTACGCAGTTATTAGAGATTCATCATGGCACTGAAACAGTTATTCAGGATCGAACTATTTATGAAGATGCGAATATATTTGCTCCCAATTTGCACGAAATGGGGCTCATGAGTAAACGTGATTTTGATAACTATTTTAATTTTTTTCAGACACTTAAAACAATGGTGCAGCCTCCAGATTTAATGATTTATTTGAAGTGTTCGGTACCTACTTTGGTTTCACAAATTCAGAAAAGAGGGCGTGAATATGAAGAAAATATCAGACTGGATTATTTGAAGCGATTAAACGAACATTATTCTCGTTGGGTAGATGGATATAAAGAAGGGCAGTTATTAATCATCGATTGCGACAAAAATAAATTCGCAGAAAACGAAGAACATTTTGGTGAGATAATCAGTAAAGTGGATAGTATGTTATTCGGACTATTTTAATTTATAATGATCCTATATTAAAAACCGGCCACTAGCCGGTTTTTTTGTAAGCGCTATTCATAATTAGCCCCCCTCCAATGCGCTTGCAAATAGGAAGTGAATGCCGAGCGCAGCAATGGCTGGGGTGGTTCATACTCAAATAGATTTAGCCCAACAAAAAAAGGTGTTTTCGAAAAAAGAAAGGGTTATAATTTTTCATTTTCTCTTTTTACTTTTAATTCAGTAATTGTTATCCCACACAAAAGAAGAATTGTTTATTCCGACATAAAGGACGGTAACTAATCAGCGCAACTCTGGATTTTGGTCCCATTTTTTCCCAGACCTGTAGGCCACAGGTACAAATAAAAAGGACGGCTGTTGGTACGAAAACCAAACTGGCTAAATAAATCCAGACCAGCAGGATTCTGAAACCTGGAAACCTTGCAGTAATAGCAAGCCAAAAACCGCTGAACATTTGAACCATGGTGTTAGACAGGGGAAACAATTTTAATTCTTTAAAAATGAAAAAAGTTTTTATACCACTACTTTTAGTTATGCCATTCATTTTTTTTCATTCATGTAAAAGAGAAATGAATACTCAAGCTATTAATACTGAAGAAAAAAAATATTCTGATTCTGAATTAGTAATAATTTTTTCTTCTTTAGGAAAATTTCACAATGATGGTTTAGATTCTATATATACTTTTCTAGAAAGTAAAAAAGCTTTAATCAATAGTATCCCTAATAATATTGAAAAGCGGAATTTGATTTACTCGTTGATTAATCAATCTCTTCATAAATTCATAAATGATCATCTACACAATACCGAAACAAATATTGATGACATATTGAATAGTTTATTTAATGGAAATACAGTTAATCTTTATGGGAAAGATATTGTTACACAAGTAACAACATCAAAAAGAAATATTGTTTTTTCACCAACTTATCTGGCA
>Ga0208106_1000069_pt1 | contig 42027 bp, 35 predicted proteins | sample CryBogCBE25Jul08_FD_184577 | JGI IMG/M metagenome (GOLD analysis project Ga0208106, IMG submission 184577) | Freshwater microbial communities from Crystal Bog, Wisconsin, USA - CBE25Jul08 (SPAdes) | ecosystem: Environmental > Aquatic > Freshwater > Lake | place: Crystal Bog, Wisconsin, USA...
TTAGCTATAATTAACATCTCTTAACCTATAACTTTAAACCTAGTTGCTAATTTTGAATAGTCAATCAACTAATATGAAGTCCTTACTTTTCATTATTTGTATAGTTTGCTTAATGGGATGTGGAAATAATCGCAAAGATGCTATAGAAACCATTTGTAAAGGGGTGAAAAGTACTGAAAAGACCTGCAGATCTGCTGTTGGTATAAGTGGCAGAAGTACAGAATACGTTCCAACTAAAGAGGAATTAATAAAAGAAAATGATAATCAAATAGATATTTCTACGATCGACCTACTAAAAAATAGTATGGTTTGGTAAATTCTAAACCAAATTGACTTTCCCTTTTTAGCCACCCCCCTTTTCCTTACATTTGCACACTATTAAAAATAGCTGCAAGCATGGAACTGAGTAAGAATTATATCCCTACAGACGTTGAAATAAAATGGTATAAACATTGGATAGAAAAGGGTTATTTCAATAGTAAACCTGATAATCGTGAACCTTATACGGTTGTGATTCCTCCTCCTAATGTTACTGGAGTATTACATATGGGTCATTGCCTTAACAATTCCATTCAGGATATTTTGGTTCGTAGAGCTAGAATGATGGGCAAAAATGCTTGCTGGGTTCCGGGTACAGATCATGCTTCTATCGCTACAGAGGCTAAAGTTGTAGCCATGCTTCGTGAAAGGGGAATTGCTAAATCATCTTTAACAAGGGATGAGTTTCTTAGTTATGCCTGGGATTGGAAAGAGAAATATGGCGGGATTATTTTACAGCAATTACGCAAATTGGGTTGCAGCTTGGATTGGGATCGTACCTCTTTTACAATGGATCCAGACTATTATCAATCAGTTATTAAGGTCTTTAACGATCTATATGCAAAAGGACATATCTATCGAGGCAAGCGCATGATTAACTGGGATGTACGGGCTAAGACTGCTTTGAGTGATGAAGAGGTGATTTATAAAGAGGTTCAGAGTAAGTTATATTATATCCGATATAGAATTGATACAGGCTCAGAATCGCATCATGAATTTATAACTATTGCTACGGTAAGACCAGAAACCATTATGGGCGATACAGCTATCTGTGTAAATCCAAATGATGATCGTTTTAAACACTTACATGGTAAATTTGCTTTTGTTCCTTTAATCAACAGAAGAATACCGATTATACCAGATGAATATGTAGAAATAGATTTTGGAACAGGGGCTTTAAAAGTTACGCCCGCTCACGATATTAACGATTATCAATTAGGCCAAAAATACCAACTCGAAATTATCGATACCATGAATGATGATGGTACGATGAGTGAAGCTGCACAAATATTTATTGGAGAAGATCGATTCGATGTTCGCAAAAAGATCATACCTGAATTAGAAGCTGCAGGTAATTTGGTTAAGATTGAAGATTATACTAATCAGGTAGGTTTTAGTGAAAGAACAGATGCAGTAGTTGAATCAAGATTGAGTTTACAATGGTGGGTTAGTATGAAAGCCATTTCAGTACCAGCTTTGAAAGCAGTGATGGATGATGAAATCAATTTTCATCCTGCAAAGTTCAAAAACCTTTACCGCCATTGGATGGAGAATATCAAAGACTGGTGTATTAGTCGTCAACTTTGGTGGGGACATCGGATTCCAGCATATTATTTAGAAGACGGATCTTTTGTAGTTGCGCATTCACTGGAAGAAGCATTTGAAAAATTCAAAAGTCAAAATTCAAAAATTAAAATTGAAGATATTAAGCAAGATGAAGATTGCTTAGATACCTGGTTCTCCAGTTGGCTATGGCCTTTTGAAGTATTCAAAGGTTTATCGGATCCTGATAATGCAGAAGTCAACTATTATTATCCTACAAATACATTGGTTACAGCACCTGAAATCATTTTCTTCTGGGTAGCCAGGATGATTATGGCTGGATATGAATACAGAGGTGAGAAACCTTTCAGCGATGTTTATTTTACAGGGATTGTAAGGGATAAGCAAGGTAGAAAAATGAGCAAGAGTTTAGGAAATTCTCCTGATCTGCTTGGTTTGATTGATCAATATGGTGCTGATGCAGTAAGGTTTGGTATCATGATTGCATCTCCGGCAGGTAATGATTTATTATTTGATGAATCTTCATTAGAACAAGGAAGAAATTTTAATAATAAAATGTGGAATGCATTAAAGTTATTGAAAATGTGGGATGCCCGTCTGGCAGATTTAGGTACAGATTTGAAAAATGATTTCGCAATCAATTGGTTTGAAAATAGGCTCAATACTGTAAAAGCAGAAGTAGAAACATTAATGCTACAATTCCGTTTAAGTGAAGCTTTAAAAATAATTTATTCATTAGTATGGGATGACTTCTGCAGTTGGTATTTAGAGTGGATCAAGCCTGGTTTTGAACAACCCATGGATACTGCTGTTTACAAAAGAACAGTTCAATATTTTGAGGAATTAATGCAATTATTGCACCCTTTTATTCCATTTATCACTGAAGAAATATATCACTTACTTAATGAACAAAAAGATGATCTCTGTGTAAAACAAAACCAGCCCATCAAATCTGTTAACGACGAAATTACAGCTGCTGGAGAATTATTAAAGAATGTAATATCAGCTTTAAGGGATGCGAGAAATAAGAATCAATTAAAGCCTAAAGAAACCATCAAACTACATATACAATCTGAAAACATTAGTAGTTATCAAGCGATCGAAAAAATATTGGCGAAGCAAGTAAACGCAGAGGAGACTAAGTTTACAACAGAACCTATTGCCAATAGCATTGTAGTTGCCATAGAGAAAGATAAATTCTTTATAGAGACAGAAAAAGTATTAGATGCAACAACACTAAGAGCTGAATTGTTGAAAGATTTAGAATATCAAACTAAATTTTTGCAAAGTGTTACTTCGAAATTATCCAACGAACGTTTTGTACAAAATGCAAAGCCTGAAGTAGTTGATTTTGAAAGAAAAAAACAAGCGGATGCAGTGGCCAGGATTAAGACGATTGAGGAAAGTTTAGGGAATCTTAATTAAAAATTCAAAATTAAAAATTCAAAAAAATACTAGATGAATTCATTTTTAAAATCAATCAGTTTCTCAATACTTCTAGTTTCTAGTATCGTTTTTTGCAATCAACTTAATGCGCAGAATTGGGATATTAATTTGCTTAAACAAATCAATCCTTCGAACCCGAATAGCAGGACCTGGAAAAACATTTCTTCAACGTCTGAACCGCTCTGTGTAGCTGCACCTATTGGCATGTTCGCAGCTTCATTGATCAACCACGATCAAAATCTAAAAAAGAATGCTATAAAACTAGCAGAATCAGTAGTTATCACTGCTGCAATTACCGAAGTAATGAAAGTTGCGATTAATAGAGATCGTCCATTTGTGAAATATCCTTTGGATGTTTTTCCGAATCAAATAGATGAATTAGGAAAATCTATGCCCTCTGCCCATACTGCATTGGCTTTCACAACAGCCACATCCGTTTACCTTGCCTATCCCAAATGGTATGTAGCATTACCAGCTTTTACCTGGGCAACAGCTGTTGGCTATAGCAGAATGTATTTAGGTCAACACTACCCTTCTGATGTTTTAGTAGGCGCTATTGTAGGCGGCGGAAGTGCATGTCTTACGAATTGGTTGAACAAGAAATTTATTGATAAGAAAAAAGTGAAGATGGTCAAAACCCCTGACTAATGAACTAACATATGTGTTTGCTTTATGATACCCATTACGAATACACTTTGAACATGCCCGATATTTTCGGCCTGACTTAATTTATTCACGTGAAAATCGTAATACGCGTCCATGCTTTCTTCTACCACTTTTAGCATAAAATCGAATTCACCAGAAATATTATAACACTCAATAACTTCATTCATTTCCTGAATACTCTTGATAAATTTAGCCCCTGCATTTTTATTATGTTGTTTTAAAGAAACATAACAAATTACCATTAACCCCTTTTTCACTTTGGTATGATCCAATAATGTAGCATACTGTTTAATTACGCCCGACTCTTCCATCCGCTTAATTCTTTCATGTACCGGCGTTGTACTAAGATGCACATGCTCAGCAATTTCCTTCACCGTGGCTCTCGCATTTTGTTGTAATAATCGAAGTATGGATAAATCCTTTGCATCAAGGTCTAAATTCACAGTAGTAGATTCAGCTGTTTTTATCGATTTTGCCATTGTTTTATCCCTATTTATTCTACAAAATACATAAATAATATAATTATATCCTAAAAAAATAGAAGATAACTAGTATTCTATTCTAGAAAACTACATTTGCACTTCATAAAAAAATAACTATGTCAACTTTAACTTCATCTATCGATTTCAGTTTACCCTACAAAGTAGCTGACATCACATTGGCCGATTGGGGCCGCAAAGAAATCCGATTGGCCGAAGCTGAAATGCCAGGTCTTATGTCTTTACGTGCTGAATATGGTGCAAGTCAACCATTGAAAGATGCGCGTATTGCAGGTTGTTTGCACATGACTATCCAAACAGCTGTATTGATTGAAACTTTAGTGGCATTAGGTGCTGAAGTTAAATGGAGCTCTTGTAATATTTTCTCTACACAAGATCAGGCTGCTGCTGCCATTGCTGCTGCCGGTATTGGTGTATTTGCCTGGAAAGGACAGTCTCAGGAAGAAGCTGATTGGTGTATTGAGCAAACCTTATTCTTTGGCGGTGCTGATCGTCCATTGAATATGATTTTAGATGATGGTGGAGATTTAACTAATATGGTTTTTGATAAATATCCTGAGTTTGTTAAACATATCAAAGGTTTATCAGAAGAAACAACAACTGGTGTTCACCGTTTATATGAGCGCATGGCAAAAGGTACTTTACCGATTCCTGCAATTAATGTAAACGACTCTGTTACTAAATCTAAATTCGATAACAAATATGGTTGTCAGGAATCATTAGTAGATGCTATTCGTAGAGCAACTGATGTAATGATGGCTGGTAAAATTGCAGTAGTGGGTGGATATGGTGATGTGGGTAAAGGTTCAGCTCTTTCATTAAAAGGTGCTGGTTGCAGAGTTATTGTAACTGAGATCGATCCTATCTGTGCTTTACAAGCTGCTATGGAAGGATTTGAAGTAAAGCCAATGGCTGAAGCTGTTAAAGAAGCTGATATCATTGTTACTGCATCTGGTTGCCGAGACCTGATCACAGAAAAACATTTCCGTTCCATGAAAGACAAAGCGATCGTTTGTAATATCGGTCACTTTGATATCGAGATTGATGTCGCATGGTTGAATACCAATTATGGTCATACAAAAGATACCATCAAACCTCAGGTTGATTTGTACACTATTGAAGGAAAAGATATCATCTTATTGGCTGAAGGCCGCCTTGTAAACTTAGGTTGTGCTACAGGTCACCCTTCATTTGTAATGAGTAATTCATTCTCTAATCAAACTTTGGCTCAGATAGAATTATGGAATAACCATAAAAACTATGAGAACAAAGTGTATGTGTTGCCAAAGCACTTAGATGAGAAAGTGGCAAGATTACACCTTGCTAAAGTGGGTGCAGTATTAGATGAATTGTCAGATGCACAAGCTGAATATTTAGGTATCCCTAAAGTTGGTCCGTTTAAGGCTGACTCATACAGATATTAGAATTAGTGAGAAGTGAAGATTTTGGGATGTTTTAGCTGATAATTATATCCGGAACTAAAATAAATAACTCAAGGCAACAGTCTTGGGTTATTTATTTTTATGACCAAGAATAATTAGCCCTCCTCACTTCTCACTTCTCACTCCTCACTTTTGTTATACACACCCTATGCATAAAAACAGCACTGTTTAGAACTTATTGGGCTTTACTTTTGATAAAATCAGTTGAATGAAAAAGAATATAATATTAGGAATTTTGGCGGCTGTTGTTTTGTTGGCTGCCTGTAAAAATAATGGAGCAGATAAAAAAGCAATCACGGATTCTATCAATACTGCCGCATGGAAACCTTTGCCAGGAAGTGCCATTAAACTGGATAGTTCAAAACGATATATTTATTTAACATGGGACGATTCTCCTCAGCCTCCAGGAACTGTAAACTGTAAATCAGTATTCCGTGATGCTGGAATAAAAGCAACTTTCTTTGGAGTGGGATTTAACAAAGTAGGTCCATGGAAGAAAAGAATAATAGATAGCATCAGAAATGATTATCCGCAATTCTTATTAGCTAACCATAGTTTTAGTCATGGCTTTAACGATAAGTATAGTAAATTCTATTCCCCAGCTATGACCGATAGCGCACTGAACGATTTTCTTCGAAATGAAAAGGATCTAAATATTCAGGTAAAGATTATTCGTTTACCCGGAAATAATACCTGGGCTTCTAATGGAGTAATTACAGGACAGAAAGCAGAAAATCCATTAATCGTTAAGCTCGATAAAATGGGTTATAAAATTGTTGGCTGGGATATAGAATGGGGCCAATTAGGTAAACAAAAAGCTCCTAAAGAATCTGCAGTTGAAATGGTAAAAAAAGTAACCCAAAAATTCGAAGAAGGCAGTACTAATCAATCAAATGCTATCGTAATTCTTTCACATGATAGATTATTTGAGAAAAAACAATTTGCTGATTCATTGGCAAAATTCATTTCAATTCTGAAACAAGATAAAAGAAATGTGTTTGAAACAATTGATCACTATCCTACAATACAGCATAAATAGTTAGTATAAAAAAATCAAAATGAGCAAACAAACGAGCGTTTGTTTGCTCATTTTGATTTTAAGGGATATAATTTAGCAATTATATCCCTTATCTTCGTCGCCGCTTAAATAAATTACAAACAAAAGTTTAATTAAACATTTAATAATCAGCATGAAATTGAACCCAACTAGGATTGAAGTAATGCAATTTTTAGCTCAGAAGATTGATGATATAGTCGAAGAGTTTTTAAAGAAAATTGACGAGAATTGGCAGCCTTCAGATTTTTTACCTGAAAGTAATAAACCAGAATTTGCCTCACAAATACATGAGATTCAAGCACAGTGTAAAGAATTGCCTTATGAATATATGGCTATTCTTGTTGGAGATATGATTACAGAAGAAGCACTTCCAACTTATGAAAGTTGGTTGATGGATGTAGATGGTATAAGTAAGAGTGAGCCTCAGGGTTGGAGTAAATGGATTCGCATGTGGACAGCAGAAGAAAATAGACATGGAGACTTATTGAATAAATATATTTATTTATCGGGAAGGGTTAATATGCGTCAAATGGAAATCAGTACGCAATATTTAATTGCTGACGGTATGGATATCGGAACAGCTACTGACCCGTATAAGAATTTTGTGTACACTTCATTTCAAGAATTAGCTACAAACGTTTCACATAGAAGAACAGCTACACTTGCAAAAAAATATGGCAATGAGCAGTTGTCTAAAATATGCGGAGTAATTGCATCTGATGAATTGCGTCATGCCAAAGCATATAAAAGTTTTGTGACAAAAATATTTGAAGTTGACCCAAGTGAAATGATGTTAGCATTTGAAGATATGATGCGCAAAAAAATTGTCATGCCAGCGCATTTCCTTCGTCAGCAAGGTGAAAAAATCAGTACAAGCTGGTCGCACTTTAGTGATGCTGCCCAACGTATTGGTGTTTATACTAGTATGGATTATACCAATATCATGGAATCTTTAATCGAAGAATGGAAGATTGGTAATATCTGTGGATTAAATAGTGCTGCAGAAAAAGGTAGAGATTATTTGATGGCACTACCCGACAGATTTAGAAAAGTAGCCGAAAGATCAGGCATCAAAGCACCATTAGAATATCGTTTTAATTGGATCTATTAATAGAAACACACTTATAAAAAAGCCATTTTCAAATGGCTTTTTTAATGCCCTATTTAAAACAAAATACATGTCTGAACACTTACATAAAACTGTTTTTGATCCTTCCCTTTCAGATGAAGTATCAGAAGAGTGGTATGTATCTAAAATAGTGGCAGATCGTATTTTCAATTTCTTCCAAAAGAGTCCTTTATTCTTGTGGTCAGACATTCACAATTGCGAAGACCGAGCAGAAGCAATCGCTATCCTACTTTTACATTGGGGGATACCACATTATAAAGCGTGGTTGTTTGATAGTTATTTTTTAAAAAATGGACAAGGCAGCTTGCTTAACGAATGGAATTATCATGTTTGCCTTATGCTACCTGTTAAAGACAATCTGAATGATCAGTTAGAATACTTTGTGATTGATCCCGCGCATTCAACCAGTATACAAAAATTGTTTCTTTGGGCAAATATGTTAACCAAAGAAGCATACAGCTCGCATATTATCAAAAACGGTTACACATACATTTTTCCCACTGGGCAAATCAATCAACAAAACTGGCATTTTAGAAACAAGCAAAATTTTAAATGGACCATCCAGGGTTTAGCTGGAATTAATGGCGTAAGTAATAGTGGGAAAGCAGCCGTTTCATTCAAAAAATACTTGATACGCCGAACCCTAAAAAGCTTTACAGAACTAAAAAATTCAAGGCCTAATTTCGAATTTTAATTACCCCATTTTTTATTACTTTTATTTCAAATTATTTTGATTTGATGAATATTGATATTAATATATCTAAAGTTACTGCTACTGATATTACAGAACTTGTTCAACTGGTGAATAGTGCTTATAGAGGCGAGAGTTCAAAAAAAGGATGGACAACAGAAGCCGATTTATTAGAAGGAGTAAGAACCGACCCTAACATACTATTGGATCAAATAAATCAAGTAGATCAAACTTTACTAAAGGCTATCGATAGTTCTCAAAAGATTTTGGGCTGTGTAAGTTTACTAAAAAAAACAAATAAGTTTTATTTAGGAATGCTCACAGTGCAGCCGGATATACAGTCATCGGGAATCGGGAAAAAATTATTGATGGCAGCAGAAGATTATGCTAAAAGCAACCATATTTATTGTATTGAAATGACTGTTATTTCAGTTCGTCAGGAACTAATAGCATGGTATCAAAGACGGGGATATCATTTAACTGGAGAAAAAAGAGCCTTCCCAAACGATCCGAAATTTGGAATTAAAAAACAGGAACTAGAGTTTGTTGTACTCGAAAAAAATATAGCTTAAATAAAAATCCCTTAACAAAGAATGATTAGGGATTTTTATTTAAGTAAAAGTATACAACTAGTATCCCCACTTTTTCATAATCGCTAGATCTTTCTTAGCAGATTCAATTGGTGTGATATCTTGATATGATTCTTGTTCAATAATAAAATGTGTGGTTCCTCCAGATTTTTTAGCTTCATCAATAATCTGTTTTACTCCAACAACTCCGGTACCTAAAACAGTACTATCAAACCCATCATTCATTTCTCCTTTAACAGTTGTGGCAATTTCGTCTTTTACGTGCATTAATTCAAAACGTCCGGGATAGCTTTTTACAATCTCTAATGCCCTTCCACCTACTCCATACATATTTCCAATATCCAATTGTTGTGCTACTAAGTTTGGATCAGTATGCTTAATCATAATATCAAAAACTTTTTCTCCATTCAGTAATGAACTGAATTCAAAATTGTGGTTATGATAACCGAATTTCATTCCTGATTTTTTGCACAATTCTCCCGACTTATTAAACACTTCCATGTATGACAATAGGCTATCATAAGTTTTCCGAAGATTTTCATCCAACCAAGGACTGATTACAAATTTCTGCCCACAAGTTGCAGCATCATCAATTGTATATTTCCAAGCATCTGTAAATTCTTTTTTTGATTCATCCCAATGGGTCCGCCCCATGACTGTATGTCCACTAGGCATTTTGAGACCTAAATCGTTCAATATTTTCAAAAAATCTTTTGCAGAATATCCATAGAACTTTCTATCCACATAATTAGCATGCTCTACATTTTTATAGCCAATTGCAGCTAATTGTTTTAAAGTTCCCAAGGGATCTTTTTTCATGTCATCTCTAACAGTGTACAATTGAATACCCAGTACGGTAGATTTTGGTGCTGTAGCAAATAAGCTCCGAGGCACTAAAGCAGTTCCAGCTAGAGCCAGAGCCGATTTACTAATAAATTGTCTTCTTGAAGATTGCATAGTGTTTGTTTTCTTTTATGGCAATTTAATGACACAATTATTGTATCAATTTATAAATTTCTTATGAATTTAATCGTTTCCTTTGAATTCTACAAGTAACATCTTTAAACGGCATTATAGTTGCACTATCAACTTATAAAACGAGTTATAATACAGGTATCTTTATGCAAATGTTTCGAAATATCATCATACATCTTTTTAAAGCCTGCCTTTTTATAGGATTAGCAATACCGATGAATGTTTCAGCCCAAACTAAAGAAAAATCTGATAGCTTTTTCTTAGCACAGAAAAAGGGACTTTGGGGAAAAATCGGAAAAAGTATTTCAATCAGCAGCAAAGACCAGCCTTCAATTGAAGATGGTGTAAAAAAGAATGAAGCCAGTTTCATTAAATTCAAGGGTAAAGTAATTCATTCAATTATTGTAGAGAAATTAGACTTTAGTAGAACGGTGAACGACACTTCCCGTTCAACTAAAAATTTCTTTAACGACATAGGGAATAAATTACACCCAAATACTTCTGAAAAAGTAATCAAGAATAATCTATTCTTCTCTGAAGGTGATACTTTATATCCTGCATTAATTGCCGACAATGAAAGATTTCTTCGTGATATCAGTTACTTACAAGATGCCAAGATTCTAATTAGAAATACTGAAAACACGAAAGATAGAGTGGATGTAATTATCATTTGTAAAGATGTATTCCCTGTAGGTGGTAGTGCTGATTTCGGGAGTGAAAAACTAATTAATTTCGAAGTCAACGATGATAATCTTGCTGGAACTGGAGATCGTGTTGCCTTTAAAAATATGATAGACCTTGATAGGACACCCCATTATGGTGCAAGTATAGAATATCTACGAAGGAATATCATGGGTAGCTTTATCAATGTTGATCTTGGATATAGCAATATTGAACCTGCCTTTAATAGTGGACGAAAAGAAGAATCTGCTATTTATGTTAAAGCAGATTTACCCTTGGTAAGTCCTTATAGTACCTGGACTGGTGGTTTTGAATCTTCCCTTCGTTTTACTAGAAATAACTATATCAGCGATTCTGTATATGCTTCAGATTTTAAATATACTTATCGTTTATTCGACAGTTGGGTAGGTTTTAATATTGGAGCAAAAGCATATATTTCTGATCGATATCAAAATCGGAAAAAACATTTATTAGCCTTACGAAGTGTATACAGACATTTTAATGATATCCCAAATATCAATAAAACAATTTATAACAGTCTTTATTCAAATCTCACTTCCGTTTTAGCATCTATTTCAGTTTTTGAACAGGATTATTATCACACCAACTTTATTTATGGATTTGGAAGAAATGAAGATGTGCCAGAAGGATTTTCCATGTCATTAACTGCTGGATGGACCAATAAGAATAACTTTTCCAGACCTTATTTGGGATTTGATTACCAACGTAATTATTTTACTAGAAATAATGCTTATATAAATTATATGTTCAAATTCGGAGCTTTTTATTGGGCTAATCAATTGGAAGATCTAAGTTTTCTAACAAGCATTGAACACTTCACTAAGCTAAAAAAAATTAAGGGATCAAGATGGCAAACCCGTCAGTTTATCAGTGGAAGCATAACTCAGTTGTTAAGGACCCGACTTAATGACCCCTTACTCATTTCAAGTATATATGGTTTACCAGGTACCAATAATAAATCAATAAAAGCTGCTTCCAGAATTACAGGAAACTTTGAGAACGTTTTTTATAATAATTGGAAATTTTTTGGATTCAGTTTTGCGCCTTTTGGATTTACGAATATTACGTATTTAAGAAATAGCGGGGCTACTGTTTCTAAGGGAGATATTTATACTGCTTTTGGGGCTGGTGTAAGAACACGAAATGAAAACCTGGTATTTGGTACCATGGAATTACGCGCCTATTACTATCCCCGATCAGTAGCAAATATGCATATTTGGAATATTGTTTTTAGTACAGCCTTAAAATATAAATACAATAGCCAATTGGTAAACAAACCAGATTTTGCTGTTGTAAATTAAACCCTCTTAAATAATATATTCTACATTAATTAAGAATCCCACTAAATTGCTTTTAAAAAATCACAAATATGAAAAAAATACTCGCTCTAACATTTTTGTTAGGAATACTAAATAGTCAATACACTTTAGCTCAAGATGACAAATCTAAAATGCCAAGCCCTCCTGCAAAAGTTTCTGCAACTTTAGCTTCTGGTGTTGTTATTACAATTGATTATAGTCAGCCCGCAGTTAAAGGTCGAACAATTGGAAAGAATGTAGAACCTATGGAAGGAAAAGTTTGGCGTACTGGTGCAAATGATGCAACCGTATTCGAGAATAGTAAAGACATAACCGTAGAAGGTAAAAACTTACCTGCTGGCAAGTACGGTCTTTTTACGATAGTTCAAAACGGGGAATGGACTATTATTTTTAACAAAACATGGAAACAATGGGGTTCATTTGGATACAAGGAAGCAGATGATATTTTACGAGTAAAAGTAAAAGGAAGTAAAGCTGCAAGCTTCTCAGAAAGAATGACTTTTCTTATAGGCAATACCGGTAAAATTTCATTACTCTGGGGCGATAATCAAGTTGACTTTCAAACAAAATAGATTAATCCCTATAAATAGTAAAGCCAATCCTAAGGGTTGGCTTTTTCTTTTCCAATCCACAACCTTTAACTTCGCTTATTGTTATACTATTATTAGCAGCTATTTTCCTTCTGCAATCAATACTATGGTACAAGCATATAATTTTTTGGCTAGCTGGCAATTATTTCCAGAGAAGTGTCAATTTCAATTTGGATTAATTCCTAAATCAGGAAATTATAAAATCGAATCTTTCAATAACGGTCACGAATTGTTGATTAGTATTAATTGGGTTAGTATTGAAAATGAAGCATTTTATAGTCAGTATTCAGTTTTGCCAGACGATGAAATTCGTCCTTTAGATAATCAGGAAATTGCAGATAGTATCAAAGCCAGTATCATTAATGCATCTACCATTCGATGTGTTTTTTTTAAAAAGGGAAATGAAATTCTAACTGTTACACATGAAATATTATCTAATGGCTATCTAAGAATTACGCAAGAAGGATTCAATACTGCATCTGAACCATTTAGCAATATTGAAATCTATCATAAGCAAATGAGTGTTCTCCCCTATGCTTCTTCAGTTGGAAGTGTAGCAATCAGACCAACAAAGGAGGGAGTCATCAAACACAAAGCATTAAGTGCGATGGAAGATCAAACTAATATGCAGTTGAATCAGATAAGACAACAAATCGAATTACTTGCCAAACAGGCTCAGGAAATAAGGAAAAGAAAAGAATTGAGTTTAATGATTTATGAAGCAAAATTAAGTTTCAAACCCCAGATTGGCCAAGTCTATCATTTATATGAGAAACGAGATAATACGCATATTTTATCATTAGTAGCACCTCAAGAATGGGGAGGTGCGGGACCTTATAAACAATTCCTTTCTTCTGTTCAATTATTAGCCGATCATACCTGGATTGAAGTGGGAACTACTGCTACATTCCAATAATAAATTAACCAAGAATACCATACAAACTTCCCCCTTTTTCAAAAAGGCGATCTATTTTTTTCTCTATTATTGGATCCTTCTTAACAGGTGGTGCATGATGTGGTTTAATTCTTGCATCAATAATTAGCGGACCATTGCATCCCCAATGTTTATGTAGGGTAAAGGAATCGATCCCGTGAATATCATGTGAAGGATTACAACGGGTATAGGTGACCCATAAGTAATTGTTCAAATTTGCGGCGGTAAAATCTGAATCATCTGATAATACAATTAAGCCAATTCCTTTTATAGCATCTAGTTGATCTTTTAATTGGGCATTTAAAGATGCAATTTCTCTTGCCGTTTGATCTTCGTTGACAAATTGATTCGCTTTTAAAACTAAAACCCCGGGCATTGCTAAAGAAGGTTGTTTAAAATCGTTGAGTTCCTTAAAAATAGCAGGTACTTCTTTATCTAATTGTCTAATAGGCTCCCCATAAGCCGCGAAAACAACTTTGCTTCCTGTATTGATGCCAGTGCCAGAATAATCAAGTGTATCTATAGTGGTATTGGTATAGAAATGAACATCTCTTTTAAAATCAATTCGCTCTAAAACAAATTGCATGAATGCAGAAATATCATGAGTTGATAATTGATTGGTATCATCCGCAGTAATAAATAAAAACTTAGCCAAACTTAATTGCCCAGTACCTAAAATATGATTAGCAATAGTTAATAATTCTGCAGGTTGTTTTGTAGGTAAATAAGGAGTATATCTTTCACTACCTATTGCCAATAACAATGGATGTACTCCAGCAGCATCAACAGCATGTACTTCTTTTAATCCCGGCACTTCTAAGGGAATTGCAGCTCCTGCTATTTCATGTATTAATTCACCGAAACTGGTATCTTCTTGAGGAGGACGTCCAACAACTGTAAATGGCCATATTGCATTTTTCTTTGCATATACTTTATGAACTCTCAAAACAGGAAATGGATGTGTTAAACTATAATAGCCTAAGTGATCTCCAAAAGGACCTTCCGATTTATTATCTTCAGGAAATACTTCACCAGTAATTACAAAATCTGCATCGGTACTTATTGCAAAACCATCAGCATAGGTATATCTAAATCTTCTGCCCCCTAAGGCACCAGCAAAAGTCATTTCGCTAATTCCTTCTGGCAATGGCATCACAGCTGCCACAGTGTGTGCAGGGGGGCCACCCACAAAGCAACTTACTTTTAAAGATTTGCCCAATTTATTAGCCTTTGTCTGATGAACTCCTATCCCGCGATGCAACTGATAATGCAACCCTATTTCTTTATCGGGGATATAATCATTTCCCGTTAATTGAATACGGTACATACCAAGATTCGATTTCATAATTCCCGGCGCGTCAATATCTTCGGAATAAACTTGTGGTAAAGTGATAAATGCACCACCGTCCATTGGCCAGTGTTGAATTAAGGGTAAATCAGTAATTTTTATTTCTTCATAAAAAATGGGCTGCTTCGAGGGATTTTTTAATGGTAATGCTTTGATTGCAGCAAGTCCGGTTGCAAAATTATCAAGTGGATGTCTGATGGCTTTCATAGGATCGCCTTTCACATCTATCATTTTTTGAACTAAAGCCAGGGTATCCCTAAAAATAAATTTGCTTCTATCTATAGTTCCGAAAATATTGGAAGCAGCTCTAAATTTAGATCCTTTTACTTTTTCAAATAATAATGCAGGACCCTTGGCTTCATAAACACGCAAATGAATAGCAGCCATTTCAAGATGAGGATCAATTTCTTCCTTGATCCTTATTAAGTGGCCCTGGGCTTCTAAATCAATTAAACAGGATTCCAATGATTCGTAACTCATATCAATACAACAGTTCTTGATTCAAAAAGTTAAAATAGATGACAAAGTTAGCTATTAATAACACTTGTAGAATCTGCTTATCTTTGCAACATGACAAAATTGAGTGTAAACATCAACAAATTTGCTACCATCCGCAATAGCCGTGGTGGCAATAATCCGGATGTAGTAAAAGCGGCTGTTGACGCAGAACGTTTTGGTGCAAATGGCGTAACTGTTCATCCCCGGCCTGATGAAAGACATATTCGTTATGATGATGTGCGTGAGATTAGAAAAATAATTACTACTGAATTTAATATCGAAGGCAATCCAAAAGAACTGCAATTTATTGATTTGGTGTTGGAGACAAAACCTCATCAGGTTACACTTGTTCCGGATGCTTTAGGTCAGCTTACCAGTGATCATGGATGGGATACCATTGCACATAAAGAATACCTGATAGAAACTATTAAAATTTTTCAAAATGCGGGTATCCGTGTTTCTATTTTTGTAGACCCCATTATTTCAATGGTTGAATCAGCAGCATTAACCGGCACAGATCGCATAGAATTATATACAGAAAGTTATGCGACTGCCTATGCCAATGGCGAGCGAGCAAATGCTATAGGACATTATGTAGAAGCTGCTAAGAAAGCGCATGAATTAGGCATGGGAGTAAATGCAGGTCACGATCTTGATTTGCAGAACCTTAAATTTTTCAAACATCATATACCTTGGCTTGATGAAGTAAGCATCGGTCATGCCTTAGTTTGCGATGCCATTTATTTAGGTTATGAGAATGCTATTCAAATGTACCAGCGCCAGCTTCAATTCTAGACCATGACTGCTTTAAAAACAAGGTTAAAAAAAATATTGGAAAAGACCTTGGGGGCCGTTTTGATTAAGCAGATGTATTTTAAGTTTGAAAAAATCAGCCGCTTTCGTCAAAATTCACAATTCAGAAAGAATAACCCTTTACTAGCGATTCCTCCAGATAAATGGCTTTTTGAAACATTTCAGCTGAATTATCAAAAATATTTCGACGATGGTAATCTGGCTGCAAATGAAATATTGAAATGGTCTGAAGATTTTTTGCCGGAAGAAATGCCTGCAATACTTGATTGGGGTTGCGGTACTGGAAGAATTGTTCAACATTTGCATAAACATCATCCATACCTTCTTTTGTATGGTGCAGATATTAACAATGAGATGATTGCATGGAATCATCAAAACATTAAAGGAGTTCACTTTTCTAACATTTCATTTCAAACGCCTACTACCTATCCCGAAAATTATTTTGATCTTATTTATGGCATATCTGTTTTTACACATATTCCAATAAAATTACAGAACGAATGGATTAAAGAAATGAACCGTATTATTAAACCAACAGGCATATTGTTAGTCACTACTATGGGTACTTTTTTTAATAAGCAATTAGCACAAAACGAAAGGAATCAACTAGTGGATACTGGTATTTTTGAAAAGGCTTTTATTGAAAATCGAATGGCTATGCCAGGTAATAGAAATTATTCTGTGTATGAAAAACCGGAATATTTCGAAAAAATAATCGAAGCTAATTTTAAGATCATTCATTTTTATGATGGAAATATATACCCACAAAAATTTGGTGGACAAGATCTTTGGATCCTTCAAAAAAAATAGCCTCTGAAAATTTCAGAGGCTATTTTCTATTTTTCAGCCTTTTCAATTTCAGCTTGCTTTTTATTTTTAAAAGTTGGGTCTTTTATCAGTTTTTGCACCTCATCCAATTTAGCAATATAGATACTTCGACCATGAGTGCCTAGTATAATTTCATTTTCGCGGGCTTGTGTTACAATATCATGAACAGGCACCGTATAAGGTAGCCCTTGGTTCCAGGCCATGAAACTATCGCCAGCATCAATACTAACATAAAGGCCCCCATCAGTTCCTACATATATTATTCCATCAAGTAAATGGTCTTCTTTAATGACATTAATAGGTTCATTCGGAAGTGTTTTTCCAATTTGTTTCCAGTTAGTTCCATAATCATCGCTCACATACAAATAAGGAAGAAAATGATCGTTTCTATATCCATTCAAACTAACATACACACGGCTTTCAGAATAGGCGCTAGCAATCACCCTACTCACATATAATCCTTTGGGTAGTTTAGTGCTAATTAATTTCCAATTATTGCCACCATCTTTACTAATTTGAACATTCCCATCATCCGTACCTACATAAATCAACCCGAATTTTAATGGACTTTCGCTAATAGTAGAAAGTGTTCCAAATGGCACATCTCCTTGAGCGGGATTAGTTGTTAGGTCCTCACTTATTGCAGGCAAACTATCTCCCTGATTAAATGATCTATGAAACTTATTGGACCCAAAATAAAGTATGTCTTGATTATGTTTACTTAATAAAATAGGTGATTGCCAATTAAATCTTAACTGGGGTTCTCCCAGATCATTAGAAGGTCTGATAAATTTATCTTCTTTAGAAATTAAATTCTGTCTGGAATAATATCCATATTGAGAACCACTGTAGATAGTTTTATTATCACGTGAATCAATTTGCACTTGCATTCCGTCTCCTCCATTAATCAAATGAAATGGATTTTCACCAGATGCAAACCAATTATAATTCTCTTTTGTAGTACTTGAACCATACCATGTTCCATTATCCTGTAAACCTCCATATACATTATAAGGTTTAGCATTATCAACAGCAATATTATAGAACTGACCAACAGCGGGTGTATTAGCTTTAAACCAATGCGTGCCATCATCATATGAGATATTACAACCTCCATCATTTCCATTAATGATATGGCTATCCTTTGCAGGATTAATCCATATTGAGTGATGATCTGAATGCACATTTTCTTTGCTGATATTTTTAAATGACTTTCCTCCATCAACACTCATCATCACATTTAACCCTGTTATAAAAACTTTATTCTCGTTAGTAGGACTAACAAATATTTTTCCAAAATAATAACCATAAGTACTATAAAAATAACCTGGAATTGAATTATCATTAACTTTTTTCCAAGTCTGTCCATTGTTTTCACTTCGATATACTTCACATCCGGTAATGGGCGTTTCTGTGATTGCTGTATTTGCATCAAATAAAAAATCCCAGATACAGGTAGGTTTTAATTTGTCATTTTTAATAAGCTCTTTTAAAACACTAGCATTATATTTTATAGGGATACCATTTCTTTTGGAACTAGTAAAAGCATCGAGTTTTCTTCCATCTAAATTCAAAAACTGTTCCTTAGTTAGATTTTTAAAATCTTGTATTTTAAATTTCGATGTATCAATATTTTTCTTTGCAGTATCAGGAAGATGAATTTGATTATCTAATACAGCGTAAACAACATTGGTATTTTTAGGCGAAATAGCTAACCCGATTCTTCCAACGGCATCTCCGGTAGGGAAACCACTACCTTCTGTAGAAATAAGTGACCATTTATTTCCGCCATCAACACTTTTAAAAATGCCACTTGTTTTTCCTCCTTCTTCAAAATTCGAGGCTGTTCTTGTTCTATACCACATAGAAGCATAAAGTTCATTAGGATCCTTGGGATTTATTGCGATATCAACCGCACCAGTTTTATCATCGACTGCTAAAGTTTGCTGCCAGGTTTTTCCCCCATCAATTGTTTTGTAAACACCACGTTCTTTATTAAAGGAAAATAAATGACCCAAAGCTGCTACCCAAACAGTATTAGGGTCTGTTGGATGCAATTGAATTTTTCCAATATGCTGGCTTTCCGGCAAACCAAGATATTCCCAATGTTTACCTTTATCTGTAGACTTATACATGCCAATTCCAGAATAGGAAGAACGACTACTATTAACCTCTCCAGTCCCAACCCATATAATTTTTTCTTGCCAGTTTACGGCAATAGCTCCAATCGTTAAAGTTTCCACTGAATCAAAAATGGAAGTAAAGCTTTGCCCGTTATTATTGGTATACCACAATCCTCCCGAGGCATAAGCCACATAGAATTCAGTAGGATCAACAGGGTTTGCATCTATATCAACAACACGCCCACTCATTACAGAAGGGCCAATATTTCTAAAAGAAATTTGATTGACCAGCGAGTTTTTTAAAAGCAGCTTTTTCTGTTCAATTGTTTTTAATCTTTCCGTTGCAGAAGTAGGTTTTAACTGAGCAATGCTCTTAAATGATAAAAAAAACAATAGTATAAACGTTAATTTTCTCATGCCCATTTTAATTTATGTTAAATTCGAAGGACTAATTTAGTCATAATGCGTCTGTTTTTAATACCACTACTCTTATTAATTTATATTTCCACCTGGGGGCAGTGTAAAACTTATAAAATAAGTTCAAAAGGTGACACTTTGAATTGTACCGATATATCTGGTATTAAAAGGGGACTATGGGTTGTTCACGTAGATCCATTGAGGGGGGCGGCGGGATATGAAGAAGAAGGCAATTATATCAATGATAAAAAAGAAGGAAGCTGGCGCACCTTTAATTTGATGGGCGATTTGCTGGCTATTGAAAATTTTCGATGGGGGAATAAAAATGGGAATTGTAAATATTTTAATTTGATGGGTTTAGAACATGAAGAAAGCTGGAAAGCTTTGAATCCATCTAAACCTATTGACACCATTGATGTTCAAGATCCAAAATATTTAGAAGGGCATAAAGTGGATCGGGTAGTTATCGTAAATGAAGGGCATTCTTTAAAACATGGGACATGGAAATTTTATAACCCATCCAATGGTTCTCTCATTAAGGTTGAAAATTATTTACTCGACGAACTACAAACCGAAGACAATCAAATGAAAGATATCCTCACTGTTTTTGATGGTGTTGATAGTACTAAGTCCTCCAATGTAAAACCTGTAGAAAAAGCTAAAACGATACCAAAAGAGGTGGAGGAATTTGACAAAAAAAATAAAAACAAGAAAAAAATCACCATCCGAGACGGAAAGACAGGTTAAAAAGTATTTTCAAATACTGAGCAACTTTCTTTATCTGCATAAAAAAATTAAAGTCACCTGAAATTAATCAAGTGACTTTAATATTCAAGATAATTTTATTGCTAGAATCTTTTATTTCTTGTTTTCCATTGCTTTCTGCATTGGGTTAATACCAGAACTTTGACCTCTTCCTGCACCTGCTTTAGCTTTAAAAATGGCAAATTTACTAGGCTCACTGGTTTCTAATTTAGGCCATGTATTATTTGATATATCGATATCAGCTGTCTCACGATCAGGATCTAATTTAATACCAGTTGCTTTTTTTGTTGTGATGAAAAGTTTGGTTACTTTATTTTCATTTAAACGCCAAACCTGTGCTGGAATTCTTTCCACTTGTTTAGTTCCATCTTCAAAAGTAAATTCAACTATTAATGGCATTACTAAACCACCTTTATTAGAGAAAGTAATTTCATATAAATTCACATTCGCATATTTTGCTTTAGTTGCATCATCTAAAGGTTCAGGAGTATTATTTGGAGGCGTTAATTTGTATTTAGTAGTATCATAAGGCTCCATACCTCTTGTATATCTCCAGTAGAAATCTCTCAAAGTAGTATCCGCATCTACTAAGAACACGATATTCTTATCTGCTCTATTTCTTTGCTTTGAAAGGTCGTCTGTAGTATATAAAGGTTTAGCAAGTGAAACCATTCCATTGGAAGTTGCTGGAGCAGCTCCGCCTCTTCCACCCATGGTCATTACTGTCGCCGCCTGATTAGGATCAAATACCCCATGTTTAACGGTATCAATTGCGATATCACATGGCTCAATTCCATAAAACCATCCTCTCCAGAACCAATCCAAATCTTCAGCACTTGCATCTTCCATAGTTCGGAACAAATCAGCCGGTGTTGGGTGTTTAAAAGCCCAACGACGAGCATATTCTTTAAAGCTATAGTCGAATAATTCACGCCCCATAATAGTTTCGCGCAAAATATTTAATCCTGTAGCTGGCTTTGTATAAGCATTTGGTCCAAACATGACAATATTTTCACTGTTTGTCATAATTGGTTCCAGTTGATCTTTAGGCAAGCGCATGTAATCAGCAATCTGATAAGCTGCACCTTTGCCCCTAGATGGATATTTGTTATCATACAATTCTTCAGTTAGATATTCCACAAATGAATTCAAACCTTCATCCATCCAACTCCACTGACGTTCATCGCTATTAACAATCATTGGGAAGAAGTTATGTCCAACTTCGTGAATGATAACGCCCAACATACCCAACTTAGTTGATTCGCTATAAGAACCATCTTTTTCTGTACGTCCATTATTAAAACAAATCATGGGATATTCCATACCATTAGCTGCTTCAATACTTTGTGCAACGGGGTAAGGATATGGAATAGAAAATTTAGAATACGATTTAATTGTATGTGCAACCACTTTAGTTGAGAACTTACGATACAAACCATACGCTTCTTTAGGATAACCACTCATACACATCACTTTCTTTCCTTCCACATAAGCAGGCATAGCATCCCAAATCATTTTACGAGAAGTAGTCCATGCAAAGTCACGAACATTATCGGCTTTGAAAATCCAGGTTTTCTTGGCAGTACTCTTATTCTTTTCTGCTTTTTTTGCTTCATCTAAAGTAACAATCTCAACAGGTTCTTTCGAATTATTAGCTTGGTTCCAGCGAGCTAATTGTGCAGGTGATAAGACCTGAGCATAGTTCTGACCTTCTCCTGTGCTTAAAACAGTATGATCAGCAGGAACCGTCATGGCTACATTGAAGTTTCCGAAAGTAAGGGCAAACTCTCCGCGACCAGTAAACTGATGGTTCTGCCAGCCCTGAAAATCGCTATACACACACAAACGAGGATACCATTGTGCCATAGTAAAAAAGGCATTGCCATCTTCAGGGAATAACTCATAACCCCCACGACCACCTAAAACCATTCTATTTGATACTTTATAATGCCAATCAACATTGAATACAAATTTTTGACCAGGCTTTAAAGCGATCGGCAAATCAATTCGCATCATTGTTTTGTTGATGGTGTATTTTAAAGATTTTCCAGTTACATCAGTTAGTTTAGTAATAATATCACCATAACCATTATCCTTATTAGCATCAAGTAAATTTTCGACCTGAGTAGTAGATAATTGCTTGCCCAAAGTTGAAGAAGTTTGATAGCCAGCATTGTTTACTGTGCTATGTTCATTCTCATCTAACTGCAACCACAGATAAGTTAATACGTCGGGAGAATTGTTAAAATAGGTAACCGTTTCGCTACCCTTTAAAGTAAGATTGGGTTCATCCAACTCACATTTAATATTATAGTCAACTCTTTGCTGCCAGTATTTAGGACCCGGAGCCCCACTAGCAGTTCTATATTCATTTGGTGTAGGTAGAATAGTACCTAATTGCTCGAATTTGTTTCCGTGGTTTGATGTTGGATTGTTCCTTATATCTTGTGCTTGCAAATTGCAAACAAAGAGTAAAATCAAACCCATAAATCCTAATTTTCTCATAGCTGTATAGTTTAAAAAATTATAAACTGTGTATTCGATCCAATGCCATATTCAACGCAAACGCAAAAATGGCTGCACTAATAAATAACAGATATTCTCTTCTGTTAATTTTTATTAATCCCACTAATATAAATGATATAATCAAAATAATTATCACTATTAATATCTGTCCTAATTCTAAACCGACATTAAAAGCTAAAAGTTGCCAAAAAATATTCTGATCTTTTCCTAAAATACTTTTCAAATAACTACTAAATCCTAATCCATGAATAAGACCAAAAAACAGGGCCATAAAATAAATAGGTGGAAATTTAGTTTTGAAAACAAATTTCTTGACAAACAGATTACTGAATGATGTGATTAATATAGTAACTGGAATTAAAAACTCAATCCAACTAACAGAATAACTAACTATATGAAAAACACTTAATGCGAGGGTTATACTATGGCCAATTGTAAATGCAGTAACCAGAATCAAGATCTTTTTCCAATCAGAGAATTGAAATCGAATAGTAAGCGCAATTAAAAAAAGGATATGATCACTTGTTGGAATACCGGCCAGTTGTTGAAGCAAAGAGGCATTTCCTCTCCAATTTGCAATGTGTTGAAAGCCAGTTTCCAGATAAAGTCTAAAATCATTCATAACGTAAGTTTCAAATTAATCATGACATTTGTAGTGAAAAAAAAATAATGTTGAATGGTAAATAGTATGGTTCAATGGCTTTCAATGGCTTTTATAGCTGTTTTGCATCCGTTTTATGTTTCTGTTATAGATATTAATCATAATACAAAAGAAAATGCTGTTGAAATAAGCATTCGAATTTTCACTCCCGACTTAGAGCAGACTCTACAAAAATATAGCACAACGAAAATAGATATTGCTAATCCGAAAGACAAAGTTGTATTAGACAAACAAATTAGTTCCTATATCAATCAAAAGCTCCAAATAAAAATCAATGGTCAACCTGCGTTCATAAATTATATTGGACATGAAATACAAATGGAAAGTGTGTGGATCTACGCAGAAATTCCTAAAATTGCACAGTTGAAAAAAATCGACATCAACTGTAATTTATTATATGATTACAAGGATCTACAAAGTAATATTTTTCATGTTAAATCAAAAGATGCAGAGAAAAGTTATAAATTAGATTTTCCAAAAACTACTACCAGTTTTGAATTTTAATTTTTGAATTATTTTTCTTTTGGTTCCATATCTGTGGTCACTAAAACTTTATCAATGCGGTGATTATCCATATCCACCACTTCAAACTTGAAAATTTTCCATGTTAATTTTTCACCTGTGTGGGGAATTTTTTCTAATTCATGAATAATAAAACCAGCAAGCGTATCAAACTCCTGATCGCCCTCTTTCATCCATTCTGCTTTATCAAAGTGTGTAAGAAAATCGTAGAAAGGGATTTGGGCATCTATTAAATAGGAGCCATCTTCTCTTGTAACTATTTCAAATGAAACATCTTCTGGTTGAGGGATATCACCTACTATCGCTTCTAAAATATCGTTCAATGTAATCAAACCTAGAACAGTGCCATATTCATCTACAATAAAACAATGGTGAATTTTAGATTGTTTAAATTTTTCTAGCACCTGATAAGCCGTATTTTTTTCAGGCACATACATCGCTGGTTTCATAATATTTTTAACCAACTTATTATCATCAGAAATGATAAAGTCTTTAATCGACACAACACCCACAATTCGATCAACTTCACCCTCACAAACCGGATAAATCGAGTGAACCACTTCCCCCATGATCAATTTTATTTCTGATACGGTTTTACTTTGATCGATCCAAACTATATCACTTCGATGTGTCATTAGTGAAGTAATATTTCGATCACCTAAATGAAAAACTCTTTCAATAATTTCTTGCTCAGCTTCCTCAATCGCTCCATGCTCGGTCCCTTCACTTATGATTGCTTTGATTTCTTCCTCTGTTACTTGATTTTCATTGATTGGGACATTTAATATTCTCACTAAAAAATTAGAAGATTTCATCAAGAACCATACAAATGGATATGTCAGAAACGACATCAACTTCAATGGGCCAGCAGCACTTTTTGCAATATTTTCAGGGTTACTCATTCCTAATCTCTTGGGAACAAGTTCACCAAAGACCATTGATAGATAAGTAATAACAATTACTATAATTACTGTTGCTAGGGTGCCACTATAAGGCTTGATTAAATCGAAATTAAATAACCAATCTTGTATTGGTTTTTTAAAACTGTCCCCAGAAAAAATACCTGTTAGTATGCCAATTAATGTGATTCCGATTTGAAATGTAGATAAAAAAGAATCGGGATTATTCGCTAATGCTAATGCTTTTGCTGCTTTTGTATCACCTTTTTGGGCTTGCGCCTCTAAGCGTGCTTTACGTGCTGAAATCAACGCAAACTCTGCCATCGAGAAAAGTCCGTTGAGTAAAATAAGCCCTAAAATGATAAATACTTCAGTCATGGAATAGTCCAAATCTAATGAATTGCAATCAAATTAAGGTTTCCCATCCAAATCCACAATGGCGTAGTAGGACATTTTATTAAATCTAGTGGTTGGATTTAAGAATTCAGGTGTGAGCATACTTACTGAAAAGCTTGGTCCTTTATGCAGCAATTTTAAATTCGGAAATTTTTCTTTAAGAGCTGGTATACTATCTGAAGAAGCTATTAAAATATCATCTAAGGTAGCATCTGCACTAGTATATCGATGTTCAAAAATATGCTGTCCATAAAAATGTAATGCTCTACTATCTAATGGACCATACACGTAAATATTATGTTTTTGTAACCCTGATTGATTTATAAAAGCTGCAGCCATATTTCCCATTTGATACTTGAGTAAGTTGGGATAAAAATTACTACTCAATAAAAAATTAATTGAAATTACTGTATAAAAACAAATCACTAAAATAGATGGGACCTGGATCCATTTTCTAGCAAATAATAATAATACTATAAAACCTACCCCACCAAATATGGAAAGTATAAAAACGAATACACTAATTTCTTTAAAGGGAATACGCATAGCAACTATGGCAAGAATCCATAATAGTGCAAAAATTAAAAAATGAAACCAACGAAATACGATTTTTAAAATCTTAAACTCCTTTGTAAAAAATAATTGGTGAATAAACACAGCGGTCACGATCGATGCTAATGGATATACCACAAAAATATAGTGAGGGAGTTGTGCCTGACTTCTTGCCAATACACAATAGGTAAGTACAAAACCACCAACGCTAATCCATTCTTGATTTTGTTTTAACCAGAATCGGCTCATTAAAATATCTCTAAACCGAATTAATAATCCAACTAAAAAAAATAAGATCCAGGGTAGAAAACTCCATAACATATTTTCCAGGAGGAAAGTAAAATAACTCATCTCATGAAATACATTTTCTCCGGTATACCTTCCAAAACTCTGTGTCCAATAATAGAAACGCAAGCCGGAGTTGATAGGTACTCCATAAATTACTTTCCCGGGATGTAAATCGAATTGTTGATACAATCCAATGCTCATAGGTATTAGTAAAACTGCAATAATTAATAACCCAATTAAATACTCCCATCTAAAAAATTGCTTCCATTCTCTTCTCAGAATAAAATGAGGAATAAATGAAAGAACCGGAACAATTAGTGCAATTGGACCTTTCGTCATCATTCCACCTGCAATTGCCACAAATGCTATTACAAAATATTTCCACTTACTACTCTCATACCAAGCAGCTAAATGCCAGATGCTTAAAATAACCCAACCCATTAACATGGTATCACAACGAACATCATGTGTTATTAAGAAGAAAGCCTGAGATGTTGCTAAGACCATAGCGCTGAGTTGTGCTATAGTTTTTTGATAATAAAGTATAGTGAACCGATAGGTTGAATAAACAGAAATAATTGCGAACAACATTGATGGTATACGGTAAGCCCAATCGTAAATTCCAAAAATCTTTAAACTAATTGCAGAAAGCCAAAAAAGCATCGGTGGTTTATCCAAATAATCTTTACCATTTTCGAAAACTTGCAAAAAGCTGTTTCTAACAAGCATTTCACGGCTTATTAACGCATATTGCGCGGCATCAATGTCCATCAATGGGATGTAAATCATTCCTGTTATACAAACAACAAGACTAAATAATAAAACACCATAAAAAAATCGATTCGGAATCATACTAATAATTTTATAATTCTTATTGAACTGGGCCGAATTTGCGAATAAAAATTTGTGACGTGGCATATCCTATAGCAGAACCAAGAATTGCGCCAGAAATAATATCCAATGGATAATGTACACCTACATAAACCTGCGCATAACTTACAGTAGCTGCCCAAAAAAGAAATAAATAACGCCACTTTTTAAAGAGTCCGCTCAATGTAATCATCACATATACCGCAAATCCAAAATGATTTGTTGCATGAGAAGAAGTAAAACTATACCCCCCTGAACAATGATCTAATAATAGTCGGACATGACTTATCAATAATGGTTCATTACATGGTCTTGGTCTTTCGAAAAAAGGTTTAACCAAACTACTGCTAATTTGATCAGTTAAAATCACCGTAAGTATCGCACCAAATATCCAATAGAATGATTTGTTTTTAAAATTCACTATTGAGAAAACAATTAAAAAAACGTAAAGAGGTACCCAGGTATTCACATTTCTCCAAATAGGTAAAATCTTATCTAATATTGGATTGGTGAATCCTGAATTTATTTGCAGAAATAAATAAGTATCCCAGGCATTTAACCATTGCCAAATTTGCTGTAAGAAAGTATTCATTAATCCCTATTTTATCTTTTTAGCAATTATTATTAACCTTGGTGAATTATTTAAATCATATTTTCCTAATTGATAATCCCCAAATACTTCTTGAATTTGAATCTGTTGAAAAGATAGCATTTCTGTAAAATCACCCAATGAAAATTTTGCTACCCTCTCTGTATAGAGGTGTTTGGGACTTTTATTTTTACTATCAGTGATTTGAATCTGTTTAAAAAAATGTCTCTCATCATTCCATTTACTTATATGAAAATGAATATCTTCTACGGTTTTGATATTTTCTGATTCTTGATTTTTTTCTGCAAAATGCACGTTTAAGTAGTCTATTACTAATAATCCTCCAGGCTTTAAACTTTGCGCCATCGTTCTTATGGCATTATCATGCTCCCTTCTTGTTCTGAAATAGCCAAAGCTTGTGAACATATTAAAAGCGTAATCATAATAATTAATCCAGAATGGCAATCGCATATCATGCGTATAAAAATGCAGGTTATCCGATTCTTGTATCATGGCTTCCTCAATAGACTCTTCAGATAGGTCTATACCAGTTACATTAAACCCATAATCGGCTAAGGCTTTACTGTGTCTTCCCTTCCCACAAGCCACATCCAACATCGTTGCTCCAGCTAATGGATGGATATGAGATATTAACTTTTCAATAAAGTCAAGAGCCTCCTGATCATCTCTATTTTGATATAATAAGTGATAATAATGGGAATTGAACCAATCTTTAAACCACGATTGCTGCATATGCCTTCTTTAGGGCACAAAAATAGGATTCCGAATCAAAGAATAATTTGAATTATGTTTGCAGTGAGCAAAACAATCGAATTAATGGCATTAATTAAAAGTATTTCGGGTATTCGTGGAACCATCGGCGGTAGGCCAGGCAACACTTTGAGCCCTTTGGATGTGGTTAAATTTACCGCTGCTTATGGAACTTGGTTGAAAAGTCAGAATACAGAAAAAACAACAATAGGTAACCAAAAAGTGGTCATTGGACGTGATGGAAGGATTAGTGGCGAATTAGTACAAAGGCTAGTTATAAGTACCTTAAATGCATTAGCAATTGATGTAATTGACCTTGGACTTAGTACTACTCCTACCGTTGAAATGGCTGTTGTTTTTGAAAATGCTTCAGGTGGAATTATTTTAACCGCCAGTCATAATCCAAAAGAATGGAACGCATTAAAATTGCTAAACCAATTTGGTGAATTTATTAGTGGAGATGACGGTGCCAAAATTTTAGCAATAGCCGAAGCCGAAGATTTCGATTTTGCTGGTGTTGATGAGTTAGGTTCTTATACAGAAGATCATACTGCTCTTAAAAAACATATTGATACCGTTGTTAATTATCCTTTAGTTGATAAAGACGCAATTAAAAAAGCAAATTTTAAAATTGTTTTAGATGCAATTAATAGTACCGGTGCTACTGCTGTGCCTGAATTATTAAGAGCACTGGGGCTTAGCGATATTGTGGTTTTGAATGGTGAAGTAAATGGTCAGTTTGCTCACAACCCTGAACCCTTACCAGAGCATTTAAATGAACTTTGTAATGAAGTTAATAAAAGCAATGCCGATTTGGGAATTGCAGTTGATCCCGATGTAGATAGACTTTGCTTTGTATGCGAAGATGGCACCTTATTTGGAGAAGAGTATACTTTAGTAGCTGTAGCTGACTATGTTTTAAAAAACAGAAAAGGTAATACAGTAAGCAATTTGTCTTCTACCAGGGCACTTCGTGATGTAACAGAAAAGCACGGTGGAATTTATTATCCTAGTGCAGTGGGTGAAGTGAATGTGGTTAATAAAATGAAAGAAGTAAATGCAGTAATTGGAGGAGAAGGGAATGGTGGAATAATAGTTCCAGACTTACATTATGGTAGAGATGCATTAATTGGAATCGCGTTATTCTTAACACATCTTGCCAAAGAAAATAAAACTATCAAACAATTACGTAATACCTACCCTGACTATTTTATCAGTAAAAATAAAATAGAATTAAATGATGGCGTTGATTTAAAAAACATCTTTGCAATCATTGAAAATAAATACAAAAAACAACCCATCAATACTGTGGATGGATTGAAGATTGAATTTGATAATGATTGGGTTCATTTGAGACCTAGCAATACAGAACCAATAATACGTATTTATGCGGAGAGTAATTTGCAAACAACTGCCGCAAATATTGCAAAAAGATTAATGCAGGACATTAACGAAGCTCAATAAAGTATTTATGTTGAGTTTATAAATTAAGAATTGACCTAAGAGGTCCTGTTATGCAAGATTTCTTTATTCTATATCAATGATGGAAAGAATTTATTTAGACAATGCTGCAACAACCGCCCTGGACCCTGCGGTTCTGGAAGCAATGATGCCATTTCTCACAAATCGATTTGGAAACCCTTCTTCCATTTATAGCTATGGAAGAGAGAGCCGTATGGGTATAGAAAATGCTCGAAAATCTGTAGCCAAACTCTTACATGCTCATCCAGCTGAAATATTCTTTACTAGTGGTGGTACTGAGAGCAGTAATACAGCAATCACTGCCGCAGTTCGTGATCTTGGATGCAAGCATATCATCTCTTCTAAAATAGAACACCACGCTACGCTGCATACCATAGAATATCTACACCAAAAAGGAGAAGCGTTACTAAGTTATGTTCAGATTTTAGATGACGGACATATTGATTTGAATCATTTAGAAATCTTATTACAGAATACCCCAGAGAAATGTTTGGTAACACTGATGCATGCCAATAATGAAATTGGCAATATGATTGACCTCAATACTGTGGGGACTCTTTGTAGAAAATATAACGCAATTTTTCATAGCGACACAGTACAAACAGTGGGCCACTTTCCATTCGATCTGCGCAATACACCTATCGATTTTATCACTGGCTCAAGTCATAAATTTCATGGCCCAAAAGGTTCTGGAATACTATATATAAATGAAAATATAAAAATTAAGCCTTTCATAAATGGTGGTAGCCAGGAAAGAAATATGCGTGCAGGAACTGAAAACTTATACGGTATTATTGGTTTTGCAAAAGCCTTAGAAATGGCCACAGAACAACACGCAACTGATAAGGAAAAAATATTGGCTCTTAAAAAATATATGATGTTATCACTTACCAAAAACATTGTAGGTGCCAAGTTTAATGGCGATCCAACAGGTAATTCATTATATGCAGTATTGAGCACGAGCTTCCCAAAGACTGATAAAAGTGAAATGCTATTATTTAATTTAGATATTAACCATATTTGTGCCAGTGGTGGTAGCGCTTGCACCAGTGGCGCAGATCAAGGATCACATGTGATAAGAGCGTTAAATAGTGACCCTAATCGTGTAACTGTTCGCTTTTCATTTAGTAAATACAATTCGATAGCGGAAATTGATCAAGTAATAGAAAAGCTAAAAGAAATCATTTAGCAACAATCTATTAAATATTTCACGTAAGAAATTAATTAAAAATAGCATCTCTTTTTCGAAATACGATAAATGTCTACTGTTTTAATAGGCATTTCTGTTTTGCATAAAACATCTCTGTAATTTTAACTATGCAAAACATACTTGATTTAGTTGGCAACACCCCACTAGTTGTGCTAAAAAACATTCCCATCAATAATAATGTCACCATCTATGCAAAACTGGAAGGTAATAATCCGGGAGGAAGTGTAAAAGATCGAGCAGCTTATGGAATGATCAAGGGTGCATTAGACCGTGGAGAAATCAGCGATGGCATTACTTTAATTGAAGCGACAAGTGGCAATACTGGTATTGCATTAGCAATGATTGCAAGCTTATTTAAACTTCCTATTGAATTGGTGATGCCCGAAGATGCAACTCGAGAAAGAGTTTTAACCATGCAAGCATTTGGAGCAAAAGTAATATTAACTCCAAAAGATGGATCAATGGAAGCCGCCATCGATTATGCAAACCGGCAGGTTGCAAAAGGGGGCTATTTAATGCTTAACCAATTTGGAAATCCAGACAATCCTGGAATACATTATAAAACCACAGGCCCTGAAATCTGGAATGACACACAGAAAAAAGTTACACACTTTGTTTCTTCCATGGGCACTACTGGCACAATTATGGGCGTTTCTAAATTTCTAAAGGAACAAAACTCAACGATTCAAATAGTAGGATGTCAGCCAACTGACGGATCAAAAATACCTGGAATTAGAAAATGGCCAGAAGCTTATCTACCAACCATATTTGACAAACAAAGAGTTGATAAAGTAATAGAAATCAATGAAGCAGATGCGAGAATCATGAGTAAAAGATTAGCACGCGAAGAAGCTATTTTTAGTGGTATGAGCAGTGGTGGCGCAGTTCATGCAGCCATTGAATTATCAAAAGAGTTAAGTACTGGTGTAATTGTTTGTATTATCTGCGACAGAGGAGATCGATATTTATCATCCGATTTATTTGATTAATCATTTTGACTTTCCTCTGGCTTCACCAAGCCATAAAAGACTATTTAAGATAAATCGATTTTGTAATTCGGAGGAAAAACTTGATGATAATGTTTGATTTGTACCCCCATCATAATCCATATCGTTATGCCCAATATTAAAATAAAGCATCCGATATTTTATATTGGTCCATGCAACTGGATAATCTCCATACTGCCATATTTCATTGGGCTTTGGACCTGTACCCAGCGGGAAACTACTGTTATCAATTGAAAGTAAAATTACTATATGCTTATTCTTTCTCAAATCATTTTTCCAACTATACCATTCATTTGCAGCCGCCATAAATACGGAGGGAATATTCTTTGTAAATGGGTGATTTGTTTGTTCAACTTTTAGTTGTGCATTAGTTGGCCTCCAGGTATTTCCTTTGTATTCCCCAGCTCCCAAAAAATCTTCGTGGTACCAATTCCAGTTTTGATTGAAATCGGATGGCGTAAGTGCAAATGCTGAAAAATGGAAACCCATCCATGCTCCTCCACTTTCCATATATTTTTGAAATGCAAATCGCTGTGGTAATAAATCAGGCCTGGTATCTAAAAATATTACAACTTGATATTTCGACAAAAATGTTTCATTCATATTGTTCCAATTATTAGTTGAATCATAGATGAATGATAATTGTTCAGCTTGCAAGGAGAACCATTTATTAGCTTCATGCACAAAGCTTATATGAGCCGGATCTTCTTTAGCGGTATAGAAAGCTATTACTTTAAATTTACTTTCTTTTTTTTGAGCATTTATAGCATTTGTATTTGTTAATAAGAAAATAAATAGAATACCTACTATAGTTTTTAATTTCCAGTTAAATGCGAGAATTGGAATCATAATAGTATTTTTTCAATGTCATTCCAAGTATTCACCCGCTGATGTCGGCCTGCTTCCCTTAATATATTATGAGGTTGTGTAAATAATAGGGTCCTCCCAGTAAAATGATCTAAGTTTTTAAAATGGTCATCAATCATAATATCAGCTGCAATAATTTGCTTTGATCCACACAATACGATTTGTTGCCATCCAATAAAAGGAAAATGTTGTTTAATCCATTCAAGCTTCTGAGATAAACTCCAAGGAAATTCCATGGCTGCCGAAACAAGGTATACTTCGTATTCTTGATTGAGTTGCTCTAATACATTTCTACAACCATCAATTAATGGTGCATCTCTAAAAAAACTTTCCGTTCCAATATATTTACGACAATGCACAAATGCTTCGCTTTCTGTTTTTCCATAAACAGATTCGAGTGAGATGGTTTCTCCAAATTCTTGGTGATGCATTTTTATAAACTGGCTATATACATCAGCCAACACCCCATCCATATCAACTGCGATCTTTTGCATGTATTACTTATTGATAGTCGTTTTCTTCTTCATCGGCACCTAAATTCATCTGTCCTAAATTAAGCATACTTCCCATCAAATCTTTAAACTCAATACGACCTTCCAATGTTTTTTTACTAATCATTGAGAAAGATGACAAACCATGTAACACGAATTCCATTAATAATGCAGATTCATTTTCACTAGCATGTGGGTAATGTTTTTTCACAAACCCATATAAGCCATCCACTTGATACAAAGCAGCAATTTTATCATCATCTTTCATATCAAGCAGAAGATCTAAATGTTTGCCACCATCAAACCATCGAATAATAGATTTATAGGGATTCTCTAATTCTTTTTCATCTGCAGTTTTCTTACCTGAAGCTCTTTTCTTTTTTATCTGATCGGGATTAGGAAAGTATTGTACAAACTGGGTGCGAATTGATTTATCGAGTAATTGTACGGCTACCTGATACGGCCCTTCCTGCTCACCTTCATACACCAATTCTATTTTACCAGTAATTGCAGGAATAATTCCTTGCAAATCGCTAATCCAAACTTGTGTTTTATTTTGATGATGGATAATTGCTCTTCTCTCAGCACTACTAACTGCGTTTTCAAATGCAGCAATAGTGAGCCTTGCACTTACTCCACTTTTTTTATCAACATATTCATTATTTCTTGCTTCGAATGCCACTTGTTCTACCAATCTTTTTATCAGATCACTAACACTCACTGTCTCTTTCTGAATTTCTAATAAATCAGCTTCTTGTTCAGTAATTGCTAAAGATGTTTCTAAATCTTTTGGATAATGAGTAAGAATCTGACTCTCGATTCTATCTTTTAAAGGAGTTACAATGCTTCCTCTATTCGTATAATCTTCTGGATTTGCCGTAAATACAAATAAAATATCCAAAGGCATTCTTAATTTAAATCCCCTGATTTGAATATCGCCTTCTTGTAAAATATTAAATAAAGCAACTTGAATTCTTGCCTGCAAATCTGGTAATTCATTGATCACAAATATGCCACGATTGCTTCTGGGAATAATTCCATAGTGAATCACATCCTCGTCAGAAAAGCTCAACTTCAGATTCGCCGCTTTAATAGGATCTATATCACCAATCAAATCTGCCACACTCACATCAGGTGTTGCCAATTTTTCGCCATAACGTTCTTTTCTGTGTACCCAATGAATCGGAGTATCATTACCCAGCTCTGCCACTTTATCTTTTGCAAATTTGCTCAATGGATTTAATGGGTCATCATTCACCTCACTGCCAGCAATAATAGGAATATACTCATCCAACAAATCAACCATTTGTCGAGCCATTCTTGTTTTAGCTTGCCCTCTTAATCCTAAAAACAAAATATTATGTCTACTTAGTAAGGCCCTTTCGGTATCAGGTATTACAGTGTCTTCATAACCAAGAATTCCTTCGAAAGGATTTTCTTTTTGCTGCATCGAAATAATAAGGTTGTGTCTTATTTCTTCTTTTACAGATTTCGTTTGATACCCACTCTTAATCAACTGCCCTAGTGTAAATATTTTCTCTTTATTCATTGTCGAATTAAATAAACTTAATTAATAAACTGTTTTGCGTTTTCCGCTTTCGAAATCTTTAAATATAAATGCGCCTAAATTATCAAGTGAAGCAAAGTATGCCTTACCATGATTTGTTTCCGTAAACTCTTGCACGAAATTTTGTAAATAGGGATCAGATGCAATCATAAAAGTAGTAATCGGAATTTTTAGTTTCTTACATTGTGCTGCAAGATTTATACACCGATTCACCACTTTTCGATCTAACCCAAAACTATTTTTATAATACTTTTTTCCAATCTTCAAGCAGGTGGGTTTACCATCAGTGATCATAAAAATTTGCTTGTTAGGGTTCTTTCTTTTCCTAAGTAATTCCATAGCCAGTTCTAAGCCTGCAACAGTATTGGTATGATATGGACCTACTTGCAAATACGGAAGATCTTTAATTTCGATACTCCAGGCATCATTTCCAAAAACCACAATGTCTAAAGTGTCTTTCGGATATCGAGTTGTAATAAGCTCACTCAAAGCCATTGCAACTTTCTTTGCAGGCGTAATTCGATCCTCCCCATATAAGATCATGGAATGAGAAATATCAATCATTAAGACTGTTGATGTCTGGGTTTTAAAATCATTTTCTCTGATTTGCAAATCCTCTTCACGCATCTGAAAACTTTCTACCCCATGATTAATCTGGGCGTTACGAATGCTTTCTGTAAAATCAATCTGTTCTAACATATCCCCAAACTGAAAAGGTCGTGTATCAGGATTTATTTCATCACCCTGCCCTTGTCTAAAAGTTTGATGATTACCTTGTTTAGATTTTTTTAGTTTGCCAAAGATCTCTTCTAAACTTTTTTTGCGTATGGTTTGTTCCGATTTACTAGTGATTTTAAAACTGCCATCTTGTTCATTTTCTTTGATAAATCCATTCTCTTTCAAATCATCAATAAAATCTCCCATCCCATAGTCATCATCCGTTAAATGATATTGTTTATCCAATTCATTTAACCAAGACAGTGCCTCAGCAGCATCCCCATTAGTATAAGTTAATAGCTGCGTGAAAATATCGAGTAATTGCTCGAATTTCGACTTAGCTCCCTCATTAGGGTCGAAATGTATAAACCTGTGTCCTAACATAGTAAAATAAAAGAAAATGAAATTAACTTAAATAATAACAGAAAATCTTTCAATTGGTTGTAAAAAAAAGCCGGGATAATTTCCCGGCTTTAATATTTATTTTTTTGGTGCTATTAATCCCGGTTTCCCAGAATCAGCGGCCATCATTTTACCCGGAATTTGAATTCTTGGATTATACATGGCTTCAATTTGATCTAAGCCTTTTAAATAATTTTCTGCCATTCGCTTCTCATCCGCCATTTGATCAGCTTTATCTCCCGTCAGTGAATTACAGAATTTTACTTGTTGTTGCAAATCCTTTTTAACAGATGCCGATACTTTTTCTGCTAACGCTTTATCATCAGCCATCAAACAGGCCTCTAAAAACAATAATGAGTTTTTATTGTGCATATTTCCACGGCTAGCCATTCCATAAGCGAAGTTTTCTTGAAGCATCATAGAATCTGCCTTATCCAACACTTTACGGGCATCTGCTTTTCTGTTTTTTGCAGAAAGATCAATTGCTAATTCAGCATACGCATTTCGAATAGTATTTAGATGTCGACGATTTTCTTCGTCGAAATAAACGCCTTTCAGATTTGCATTACCAGAAGCAAATACTTTGAGTGATTTCGAAAGCATCCAATCAGTATTTACACGGCTGTTGGCAACTGGTATTAACCTATGACTTAAACCATCTCTACGCAAGTATTGATCAAATCCTAAATTTAAATCAGGTGTTGTAAAGTAGATTGGTCTCACCCATTTATTCGCTGCAATGATATTTAAAACTGCTAAATCGTTTTTCATTAATGATGTTTTGGGAACATCAAAACGCAATTCTTTCATCACACTATCATCTGGGTTCACCACTTTGTTTTTAATCACAAAATTAACATCCACAGGCACGGCAAATTTTCGAACAGGGAAACTGTTCAGTGGTTCTGAACCACGTGTATTATCTAATTTATCAGCATCATCACTACCCACATAATTCTTCATTACATCGTATAGATCATAATAACGGTCTTCTGGAATATTAGGTCTAGGGCTATAAACCACATAGTCTCTTTTACCAGCTTCAATTTGATCAGCTCTCCAGATTACATCAATAGAGTCACTCTTATTTACTTTATATCTTAGCTGATTAATATACCAATCAATTCCGAGTAAACTATAATTGATCACACGAATATCTGGGCGAATACCTTCAACTTCCTGTGCATACCATAAAGGGTAAGTATCATTATCGCCAAATGAAAATAAAATCGCATTAGGCGCACAACTTTCCAAATAGTCTTTTGCTAAATCTCGAGACAATTGTTTCTTACTGCGATCATGATCATCCCATTCTTGTTGAGCCATGATGGTAGGCACAGCCAATACACACAATAATGAAGCTAGTATGGCCGCGAGATTCTTAGATACTAATTTCGACAACCATTCACTAACTTTCAATACGCCTAATCCAATCCAAACAGCAAATGCATAGAAAGAACCCACATATGCATAGTCACGTTCACGTGGTTGATAACCGGCCTGATTTAAGTAAATCACAATTGCGAACCCAGTAAAAAAGAATAATAAGAAGTTAACTACACCATCGTCGCTTTTATTTTTGAATTGATAAAACAATCCTATCAATCCCAAAATGAATGGCAATAAGAATAATTTATTATTTGCTTTATTATTCTTCAAGCTATCTGGCATGGCACTTTGATCGCCAAAGAATAAACTATCAATAAAAGGTATACCAGTTATCCAGTTACCATCTCGTACATTTCCTATGAACATACCCTGAACATCATTTTGTTTCCCGGAGAAATTCCACATGAAATATCTGAAATACATCCAATATGCTTGATAAGCTACAAAAAACTTGACATTATCTACTTGATTAGGAGATCGTTCATAACCACCATCCTTTATACGGTTGATATTTAAAAAGTAAGCATAATAATCTGCATGGTTCTGATCGTTACTGGCATCCCAAACACGAGGGAACACCATTTTATCTTCTGGCTGATACAAGTATCTTCGGTCTGGCCCAATTTCGATATACTTGTCACGAGCTTTTTCATATTTCATCGAACCTGATTTCAAATCAACAGGTTGTGCATTAAATTTCTGCCCGTATAATAAAGGGAAATCACCATATTGTTCACGTCCTAAATAACCAACTAAACTCATTGGATTATCCACGTTATACATATCCACTGATGGATTTGCATTACTGCGAATCATGGTAGTGATATAAGTACTGTAACCAAAAAGCATAAATGCAAAAGACCATAATCCAAGGCGCATATAAGCCCATCCTTTCTTTGAAGCGAACTTCAAACCATACCAAACTGCTGCGGCTAATAACACAAAGAAAGTTGCAAATCCACTAAAGAATGGTAATCCAAAGCCGTTTACAAACCAACGATCAAAAGTTCCTGCTCCTTTAATAGTGTATTGAATAACACCTACTTGCACAATCCCTGTAATTAAACAACCAATTACGAAGAAAATATAAATACCACCATTGTGATCTTTTTTCTCTTTATTCCATTTTTCAATGATAAACAAAAGTCCGATTGCAACTATAGTTCCAAATATCATTAATCCACCCATGGTTGGATCAAGAGACAATCCACGATCTTCGTTTACTTCCCCATTGGCCATTATTAAAGCCCCAATAAAAGCAAGTGCTCCACCAACAGCCACTATACGAATAAACCATTTTCGAAGTATTGCATAATTGAAAGAATCTTTTCTTTTGAAATAATAGACCATTACAATCGCTGGAATAGTTAATAGGTTCAATAAGTGTACACCGATGGAAAGTCCCATCATAAAAAATATAAACACAATCCACTTATCTGCACCAGGCTCATCCGCATGGTTTTCCCATTTCAATATTGCCCAGAAAACAATGGCAGTAAAGAATGAAGACATCGCATATACTTCACCTTCTACCGCACTATACCAAAATGAATCAGAGAAAGTATAAGCTAGGGCGCCAATAACACCAGCACCCATGATTGACCATATCTGATAACTATTTACCGTATCAGTAGTTTTAACCAACAATACTTTACGTGCAAAATGAGTAATGGTCCAAAACAAGAATAAAATGGTAAACCCACTTGCTAATGCACTCATCACATTCACTGCTTTTGCAGCAGTCATCGGATTATCGCCGAATAAAATGATAAAGAAGCGACCCAGAATTACAAACAAAGGAGCTCCGGGAGGATGCGGAATTTGTAACTTAAAACAGCTACTCACAAACTCACCACAATCCCAGAAACTTCCACCGGCTTCTGCGGTTAAAACGTACACGGTACAAGCAATCAAAGCAACTGCCCATCCAACAATATTGTTAATCCGATTAAACTGCATATTGGTTTTGGTTTTTTAAGTCTCGCAAACATACCTTAATAATCCTAAAATCGAAAAAACAGCTGCGCATTTTATAAGATTTAAGAAAACCTTTAAGGTTATTAACTTACTATAACGTTATTATAGGGAAAATCATTGATAATCAAGACCTATTAAATTCTTCTTATTTGCAATCACAAGTCCATTCAACCCCTAAATCAATACAAGTTACTACCGTCATTTCATTTCCACAGGGAGCAAAAATAACCCGAAGTCTTTGACCTTCTCTGGTAGGCCCCTCTACGGCAAACTTTCTTCTGCAAGGGTCTCCATTCAATACACTTTTTTTATAATTGATACTCCCTTTTTCAAGAATTTCTTTGATTTCAGTTTCATCGATATGCCTACAACCCATTCTACACTTAGCATGTTTTGAAAAATGTATATGCTGAGGATGACGATTTAGTACAGCATTATCAACAGTTTCCTGTTTTTCAGGAAGATTGATTTTTTGAGCTTGATTTTCATGACTAATCTCTGGAGCGGAAGGCTGATGACAATTTTCAAAGCTAAATATCAGTATCACTAATAATAGCAGCCGGAAAAAGGAGGTGATTTTTTTATTTAGCATATTTGACTCTTGAACACAAGTTTACGCTTTTCGATAAAAATTGCCCAAATAATTCGTTGAACCACCCAATTAGCTGCAAGGCGTTATCTTTGCCCACTTATGGAAAAGAAGCGTTCGGTAGCCTTTCATACTCTGGGCTGTAAATTAAATTTCTCAGAGACCTCTACTCTATCTAGAATGATGGAACAAAAAGGATTTGAGAAAAAGGAATTTGATGATTTTGCCGACGTTTATGTAATCAATACCTGTTCTGTTACTGATAATGCTGATAAAGAATGTCGTCAACTGGTTCGACGTATACAACGCAAAGCACCCGAAAGTTTTGTGGTAATAACTGGTTGTTATGCACAATTAAAACCAGAAGAAATTGTTCGAATTCCAGGCGTTGACTTGGTATTAGGAGCATCCGAGAAGTTTAATATTATGGAGCATATCGCTCAATTAACCAAGGGAGATGAAGGTAAAATATGCAGTTGTGAAATTGAAGAAGTAACAGGATTTAATGCTTCTTATTCAATGAATGATCGAACCCGAAGTTTTTTAAAAGTGCAGGATGGATGTGATTATAATTGTTCATTCTGTACCATCCCAATGGCCAGAGGAAAAAGCAGAAGCGACAATGTGGCCAATGTTGTCCGAAATGCCATAGATCTAGCAGCAGATGGTGTGAAAGAAATTGTTCTTACGGGTGTTAATCTGGGCGATTTTGGAAAAGGACCAGATGGCAATCTGAAATATGAGGAAGACTTTTTCAAATTGATACAAGCATTGGACAAAGTAGAGGGAATAGAACGATATCGAATTTCATCAATCGAACCCAATTTACTAACACCGGAAATTATCGAATGGGTTTCCAAAAGTAAAAAATTCATGCCCCATTTTCATATCCCCTTACAAAGTGGGAGCAATGAAATTTTAAAACAAATGCGCAGAAGGTATAAAAAAGAGTTATACCAAGAGCGAGTTGCAATGATCAAAAATTTGATGCCCTATTGCAGTATTGGAGTAGATGTAATTGTTGGATTTCCAGGAGAAACGAATGAACACTTTCAAGAAACACTTCAGTTCTTACATGAACTCGATGTTTCTTACTTACATGTATTTACTTATTCTGAAAGACCCGATACCAAAGCTTTAGAAATTAAGCCCGTCATTCCAATAAATATTCGCAATGAGCGAAATAAAATTTTAAGAAATCTATCTTATCAAAAACTACAATATTTTACTGCACAACATAGCGGGGAAAACAGAAAAGTATTGTTCGAAAATTTTGAGAAGAACGGAATGATGGAAGGATACACAGATAATTATATACGTATTTCGGCACCGTATAAAAGTGAATGGACGAATCTAGTTATGGAATGGACTTTGTAAAAACAACCCCTCCAGCCGTATTCCGCTAAAGCTAAATCGGCATTCCCTCCTATTCGCAGGCGAACAAGAGGGGTATTATACTACATCCACCTAATTTCACTTTTTTTTACTTTTAATTTTTATTTTTGACTTTCCCTTAATCTAAATGAGATAAATATTCTACAGGAAACTCAACTACCATCACCTGACCCAGGCTTTCTAGTTTTACAAAGATTTTCTTTTTCGCATTTTTCAGAACGGTTCCTTCTTTGCCCATGAACACTCCATGGTTTACACGAATCCTGGTAGACGCTTCATAACCTTCTTTACTGATCAATGAAATTTTTACATCTTTTTCAAGAAGGTAATGTTTGATTAGATTTATTTCTTCATCCCTAATCAAAGCAGGCTTACCAAGATAATGCACAAAATTTAAAATCCCATCTGTTTGAAGAACCCTCACT
>Ga0208106_1000072_pt1 | contig 41071 bp, 61 predicted proteins | sample CryBogCBE25Jul08_FD_184577 | JGI IMG/M metagenome (GOLD analysis project Ga0208106, IMG submission 184577) | Freshwater microbial communities from Crystal Bog, Wisconsin, USA - CBE25Jul08 (SPAdes) | ecosystem: Environmental > Aquatic > Freshwater > Lake | place: Crystal Bog, Wisconsin, USA...
GCGCGATCTGAGATGGCATCTGTTGTATCGCAGTTAAATGCTGGGAGCGGAGCGATAACTTCTGCTACGTCGCGGGCTGCGATGTCAATGAAGTTTGACACCATTGGCTTAGGGAATTCATCTGGGAACATTCCAGGGAATACCTGCTGGATGTTGCCCTGACGGATTGAGAGAAGATCAGACCAGCGAGAATCGCGGGTGTGGAAGTGGTCGCGTAACTTGCGTACCTTGATACCTAATTGGTCAATATCCATGGCCATAGAAGGTTCCCCCGTTCGTTGCTAGTTTTTCCTGTAGTCTTGCGTATTCTTCCAAGTTGACGACCTTACGGTTTGCTATCTGTTGGCGCGTGGCAAACTTATTCTTAACGAATGTCTGCCCGTATGAACCCATCTGGTTGATGTAGTCCCGCATTTGCGTCTCTGCAAACCAAAGCGCCATAGGACCGTCTTGCTTATTCTTCGTACCTGCTGACCACGTAATCAATTGCTCAATCAGCGACTTGATGTGTTCGTTGTCGGCTCGTGGCAGTTCCAGTAAGTTGTTCTTTAAGAATTTGCCTTGGTTGTCGCACGAGCCGAAAAGTGGTGCCATAGAGGCTACGCCAAATTCTGCATCCATTTTGTTGGCACCGGTATAGTGCTGAACAAGGCGGATGCCTCGTGAGGCAAGGAACTTGTTGATCTGCTCATCTTGAGTCAGGAACAACTGGAAAGCATTTTTCTCAATGACCCAGACATTAACGTGGTACTTGTCTGTCCAGTGGAAGATCAAGTCACGGATCTGCTGTGGTGTCGGGGCTGGCATACGGCTTGCTTCAAGCAAGTAACGCTTGCTCGTGGTCTTATCGCCAGACATGACTACCGAAAAGGTATCGCCGGACATTGCTGGGTCCATAGACGCTACGACGTATTGGCTTGCTAATGTCTCAGGGTGACCTGGGGCGCCGGGGATAAGCGGTCCGATGGATCGCATACCTGCGACGGATCCGCGTACACACTCTGGGCTAAAGATCGCAGTGGATTCAACATCCTGCTGCTGGTAAACCATTGCCCACGTCTTTGGGTCAATCATTCCGCGACGGCGGTTAAGATGTTCACCTGACCAGCGTGGGTATAAACCTTTTTCATCTGGCTCTGTAGGATCAGCGTCCCAAGGACGATCTGACTTAGGCCAGAGGGTTACCCAGTCTTTTGGCTTGTCTGCAAACTCTAGGACAGCTGGCATTGCCAAGTATGTCCAAGGGCTTTTGTTATCAGGGTAGCGTTCTGGGTTACGCATTTCGCGGTATAGATCCATAGGATCAACGCGGGTACCTACGCAGAGGATCTTGCCTGTTGGGCCAACACGGGTAAGAACTTCCTGTTGGATCCAGCGTAACTGCTTTTCAAACTCTCCGCAGTTGGCGAGAGTAACGCAGTCATCAAGAATGATGAGATCGGCACGTGCGCCGTAAATCTGGCCGCCGATACCGAGCGCCTGAACGGTAGGGTCTTTTTCACCTGAGTCACGTTCAAGGTAAATGCTGTCAGATGTCCACTTTTCAGCGGTAGCCTTGAAGCCTTCAACTGGGGCGTACCTGCGTTGGAGTTCTGCCCACTGAGGGGAAGTAAGCCGCTGCTTGATGGCGTAAAGGAATTCCTTGGCCATGCCCTGGGTCTTGGAGACTAGCTTGATACGGACATTGGGATTGGTCACAATGCGGTAGGTCACGTAGTCAATTGAGACGGTCATAGACTTGGCATGCTCTGGTGGCATGTTGACTAAGACGTAATTCTTGTAACCGACCTCGTAGGTCATATTCCCATGAAGCCAGGCAGGTTCACCTTCTTCTAGCAGGGACGTGACGTTCCTCTGGTGGTCGAACGTCACGCTATTCAAGTACTTGCGACGAAAGTCCTCAAACGAGATATTGGCGTCATCGTCGGATACGACACCAGCCCGCTTCTTGATTACGCGGGCGAGGTCAATTGCTTCCTTAAATTGCGGGTCGCTAGACCGGTAATACTCATAAGACTTGACGGACTTGCCGACTGCGCGGCAAGCGTCCTCAACAGTCACGCCTTCTTCAATCAGAGCCAGAAGGCGCTTCTTGGCGTCGGACGCTGAGAGCGTCGCTCCTTCTGCTAGCTTGTAGGAATTGCTCTTTGGCTTTGCCATGGCGCGCGAACTCCTAGATTCCTAATGGGTTAAAAATGCTAATGGGTAACAATAGACCTATCCCACTGCAAAGCATCCCCTAGGGGATTGCTAATGGGTAGTTATGGGGGGCTGTAAGCCCCTGCTGGGTAACAAATACATAGGGGCCTGAAAGGCCCTGCATTTACCATCAGGCATGGCTTGTGAAGCTCGCCATGAAGCGAGCGGAACGGGGGGAATTATTTAATCCCCTATATATACTAAGGCGTTGACTTTGACGTTTATCCCGCCCTAAACCCTGTGATTCTCGTCACATTGTATATTACTGATGGGTAATGTGGCTTTGACCTGCGGTTTTGCCAGTTTGCCGGCCTATATTTATAAAAAATATTTTGGTGGATAGTACTTATAACAACCACTCATAGTTAAAACCCTAGGGGTTGCAACACGGCAAAACGGCTACGGCAGACCAATCGGCGACCCGTACCATTCCGCCCGCTCGGCGAATTCGGGAGATAACCCCGCCCGAAACCGAGCCGTTCTTGCCCCGATACCGCCCCTTGTTGTGGGGTAAACCGCCCGTTGCAACGCGTTCGGGCGTGTTGTTTCCCCGTTGGTTTGCGTTTGCGGGTGAACTGTCCGCCCACCACTTTCCACCACTTTCCGCCCTCGCTCCCCAACTTCCAACCAGCCCAATCTCGGCGCACCAACCCCTAACCAATCCGAGGCTCCGAGGCTCCAACCAACCAACACCAAGGCTCTCCGACAACCAACCCGAAGCCAATGCTCTCCAACTGGCAGACAAAAGCTGGACTCAACTCACGCCGCGCCTGACCGCGCCGGCGACCTATGCCCTTCACAAATGCAGGGAAATCTCCCTCAATGGGACACGCGCCGAGGCTTGACTCTTGCCCGCCTTTGCCCCGATAATTGACCCAATGGCGCAAGCCCGCGCCTACTGAAAGGACTAGAAAATGGCTACTTATCACGGCTTAATCAAGGTGTCTTGTATCGCCTGTAACTGGGAAACACAAGACGAATCAACAATAGAAATGCTCAACGATATGGACGGCTCTTGCCCAAAGTGTGGCGAGCAATTCTTCCGTTGGGAGAATCGCGACGGCTCAATCGTTGTTTCACTCATCCGAAACATTGACGGATTGCATATTTACGACAACCTCGTTTGGAATCAAGCTCTTACTGTTGCAGATGTAGAAGGAGAATAAAATGAAACTAGACACCTTGGCAGAAAAGATTGCAAAGGAGCAAGCAAAGACCCTGCTCCGCTCGCTAGAACTGTTACAAACTGTCGGCTCTGATTGGGACGATAGCGAGCTTGTTGCCCTTAATCTCTCACTAGAAAAGTGGTTAAATCATGTCATCTAAGAAGCTCATCACCGCCGTATTTCTCGCCGCGCTTGTCGCGTTCGTCGCGTTCCGCGCCACTCACCACCCTGTTTACGGAAAGTGCCACACCTCGCCGGACGGCTACATCTGCACACTTATCAAGTGGGAAGGGAACAAGTAATGACCAGCTACCACACTTTCTATCTCAACAGTTGTGAGGACTCAACCGATTTTAATGGGGATAAATCTCTCACTCTCTCCATTACCTTTGGCACAGAGGCAGACAAAAAATCTTTCCTAGATCATTTGGAACAGGTATTGGATGAGAACCTAGACCGCAAAACAGGAAGGGGCGAGTAAATGGATACATCTCAATTATTCTGCCTAGATGTTGCCAGCAACTTTCCGCGTGCCTTGGTCAATCGTGGCATTGAGCAGGATTGCAAAGTCATCTACACAGGGGGCGGATTTTGGCTCGTGTGGCTCTCAATCAACGAATCAACCTACCTACAAGCCAGCGAAAGTGGACTAATCCTCTGCTCCAAAGATACAGACGAAGGTTTGGCTATCTTGGACGGAGAGCTTACCCCTCAAAAAATGGCTAAAAAAATGGGTGAAGTTTGGAGTTACAACCAATAAGGCGAAACAGGGGGCTTGCCAGCACCCTGTCTTGGCGTATCGCGCCAACTGATGAGCCTAATACTCACAGACTACGAAAGGACTACACAATGAATACAGTGCAAAGAATGGCAGAAGAAATCCGCGCCGAATTGGCACAAGGCGAGGAACTGGACGCCATTAAAGACCGCTCAAATGAAATTGTGGATGGGTTTTTGCCTATCTATACCAACGAAATCATCAAAGAGTGGCAAGAAATGCCCAGCGAATACGACGACAGAGGGGCAAATGAACTCGGAAGCGATAACCAAAATGGCATCGTTGCCCTAATGAGCCTAGACCTTTATCTTTATTACACCGACCTTTTTAACGAGGCTTTGGAAGAAGTAGAGCAATCTATGGAAGAAGAAGAACTCTGTGACGAGTGCGGCGCACCACACGAGGACGATGTAGAGGTGATCGCATAATGAAAGCAATAGGTGCTAACGCCCTAATCCAATGGATAGGGGAAGAACCTCAGCAAGCTTATATCTCTTACGGAGAATGGGACGAGGCTAAAAATACCGATGGGCTAGGAGTGAGCGACGACTTTATCTTTTACTATTCCAACCCCAACGAGATGGAGTCGCTAAAAGAGTATGAGCCCAATCGTGGCTGGAACATAATTAGTTATGAAGAGGTGACCAAATGACCAAGAAAATCCACAAAATGATAGATGCCACCCTCGCCCGACTCGTCACGCTAGAGGACGAACAAGGCAAGGCACACACGCCAGAATGGGAACGCCTAGAAGGCTACTACTACGGACTACTAGACGCGCTCAAAGCTACTGAAGGCGATTGCGCCTACTGCGGGGAAGGGAATCCGTGCCAAGACTCTTGGCAACATCCGTGAGCCGGCACGGCTCTTGCTACCAATACGACTTCCAAGGGCAGGAATGGCTGGTCACTTGCGACTCAGGCTCTTGTCCTTGGGAGGCGTACACCCCAACGCTGCGCGAAGCTAAGCGGTCACGGCTCAAGCACACCCGAACGGAGTGCCACGGCGGCTACTAACTGCCTACTACCGACCACCTAGCGAATAGGGGAGCGCGACACGCGCCAGGGTTGACTTTAAGACGATCATAGACAATCATTCACTACTACCAACCAATCAACGAATAGGGGAGCATCAAATGGCACGAAATCAAGGCCGAATCGCCTACTTTGAGGCGAAAGCCGATCTACTAGAAAACAACGCAAAACAATTTGCCCAGCAAGGGCGCAACGACGAGGCTATTGCATCTGGAATCGCAATGGTTCGCGCTATGAGCGAGGCAACTCGCCTACGTATCGGCACAATCAACACGTGGGACGGGGGTGACGCAGCATGACTCAATCATTCAGCGAACGCTTAGCACAACCGGCACTAGATCAGATCCAAATGGCTATCCAATTAGCCTACCAAGCCGGCTACGACCAAGCCTTACTAGACAATAAAGGGGAGTAGTGAACCTCAAGCCAGACGACCAGCCGCTTTGCAACGACCCGCTATACGACCCCGACATGTGGTTCCCTGAGCCAAAGGGCAGGGCGGATAGAGGCAAGCAGATCCACCTGCAACTGGCTATCCGCGACGCGGTACAGGCAATCTCTATCTGCGTTAAGTGTCCTTTACAGAAGGCGTGCCTTGAGTATAGTATGGAGAGCCTAGAGACAATTCACTATGGCATCTATGCAGGAACTTTGCCGTATGAAAGAGAGCAAGCGATCAGTGCAGGAGATATATCCAACTCGGAGAAGTGGCAACGTCAAATCAGAGCAATAGCCAACGATAAGGGCATCCCCGTCCTGCCTATTGCCAAGAGAGAAAGGCCAAAACTATTAGTATCCCTCAAAGAACGCGCATCGTGGCAGCAGGGTTGGGACTTATCCTCACCGCAGGACTCGTTCTAGCCCCACAAGGCCCTTTACAGCCGTTTAAGCACCATACCAAAGCCGCCTTGGCACCGACAGTGGAGCAGCTGAAAGCATATGCCAAGGCTAAGTATCACCAAGACGACATACAGTTTGAGGCGTTGGATCTCCTACTGACGATGGAATCGCACTGGAATTACCGCGCCAGAGGTAGCAAGACAACCAACGGCAGGGCATACGGCATACCGCAGGCTCTGCCCGCAGACAAGATGGTGTCGGCAGGTAAGGACTACTTGACTAACCCATACACCCAGATAAACTGGGCTTTGATGTACCTGAAAAGCAGGTACCAAAACAACGCGATGTACGCACTTAAACACGAACTCAAACACGGATGGTGGTAAAGATGGAACCAATAGTACTGATACACATACTCGCAAAGGACAAAGCCACGATGCTACGCCCGTGGCTAGAGCAGAACCTAGAGAAGATTGACTACCCAAAGGATAGAATCATTCTCTACTTTCGCACCAATAACAACAACGACGATACCGCCAAGATCCTGCATACCTGGATTGAGGACCAGTTCACTTTACGTGACCGCGATGACGATGACTTCTGCTATTACGATTGGCGCGACATCATCATTGAGGATCGTGACGTACAGACACAGGTTCAGAAGTACGGCGTACACGAGTGGACACCAGAGCGGTTTAAAGTACTCGGCGAGCTACGAGAAGAAGGTATCCAAGAAGCAATCTTCTGGAAGGCAGACTTCTATTTCACAGTAGACGTGGATAACTTCACTATGCCATTCACACTCAAGACTTTGGTGAAGTACAACCTGCCAGTGGTAGCACCAATGCTGATGAGTGCAGACCCAGAGCAACCGGCATACGCCAACTTCCACAACATCGCCACGGCGAATGGCTACTTCCTAGATAACGAGTCCTATTACCGGATCCTCAATCGCCAGATCAACGGCTTGATTAAATGCGATGTAGTCCACTGCACTTACCTCATCCGCAAGGATGTGTTACCAAAGGTAACCTACCAGGACGGCACTGAGGACTACGAGTATGTAATCTTCAGCCGCAACCTACGTAAGCTCGGCATCCCGCAGTACCTAGACAACACACGCGTCTACGGCTACCTATCCACACGGGAGAACGTGAAAGCCTGCACGGATAAGATGGCAGAACTACGCAAAGAGTGGATAAAGGAACTGTATGCCAATAAAGCCAACTGAATTAAAGAAGCTCGTCGTTCTGCTAGATGAGGAAGCACCATCGGCAGAGTGGCTGGCTAAGGCCGTCTGGGAACTGATGGAAGAACTCGTAGCCAAGCGCCAGCAGTATGTTGTGTTTGCAGTACACCCATCGCTTAACATCATCCAAGCCGTCGGGCCATACCCGACCAAGGATAAGTTACTCAAAGATTATGCCAAGCGGATCGGTGCATACGACACTCACAGCTACGCACGAGTTGCAGAATTGATACACCCTGATAGTATTACCCAAGGTTGATCGGTAGTTTCTAGTCCTTTCCGCCGATCAATAGCCTGCTCCCTGTCCGTGAGGTTGAGCGGCAAGACAAAAGCCACCGCGTAAAAACGGTGGCTTTATCTTTTAGGTACTTCCCCTATACCTAAATCTTTAATAGGTTGCCAGATACATCCTTGTAGTAGCCGTAACCCTCTGGTGTAAGAGTAAACGGCGTAGTCACTGATGGGATATATGAATACGGAGCAACGCCGTGAACATCATAGAACGATGGTAGTGTCCAATTCGGAGCGATCACATCGCGTCCATCTTTAGCGGTAATCTTGTAGAGCAAGCCACGCACATGATCTGCCGGTTCCATAAGCCAAGTACGACCCTTGCTATCCGGTGCTGAGAGCTTGTTAATCTCTGGATCAACCAACATCTCAATGACTTCATGGAATACGACAGTAGCCGTACCCTGCTCGTAGCGATCCTTGGAAATGACGACATTCTTAAAACTAATACCCTTACGGAACTTGCCTAGCGGTACGGTGGCAAATGAACCGGCACGAATGTAGGCAATTGGTTGGCCATTGAGTACCTCGTGGTAGCCATACGCCAGCGTTGATGTAGGGAAATGATCCACGATGCAGACATTCCACCCATTAGTTGAACGAGTGGGAGCAGTAACCACCGCAGTATCTTCTAGGTTCCACGCCTTAGTCACTTGGCTGGTGAAGATGCCAAGGGCTGAAGCGATGGAATTAAAATCTTGTGTTATTAAGAGTTTTGATTCATTAACGAATGTAATAGTTTTCATTTTTATCCTTATGGTGTGTTGTTGTAAAAGCCTGGTGCGTTCCATTGGATCGCTGGTGAGTCATATTTACGACCCATTGTTTGCTGGCAACAGATAGGATCTACTGCCTCGGCGTGGATACTGCGCTCTAGTGTCTGAACGCCACCGCAGGTAGCGCAAAGGTAATCATATTGCGGCATGATCGCCCCCTATCGGACACTTCTCTACGCAATTCCAAATCAGTTCCATATAAGCCTTGCCCTCAACCCTGCGGATCTCGGTGTAGCAATCGGCATCGTGGATATATTTCTTGGTCACTCTTCACCCTTCCCAAATGGGTTATCCCCACCTAGAGAGAAGTGTAACCTACGCAACGCGCCAGTGACCTTACGATGCGCCGTAGTGTCTGAACACTGCAAGATTTCTGCCATCTCGGTGAAGTTATGGTTCTCGTAATACTTCAGCTGCAATACCAACTGGTCTGATGGGTCTAACTTATGCACCGCACGGCGTACATCAAAGAGCTGGATGATGTAGTTGCCACCCTCGGCAGGGTTTCCGCCACCCGATACAACCTCATCAGCATTAGCCGAGCGGGTCTCAAGCACCGGCGACCAGATCAGCGGGAGCATATCCTCAAGCGTGGGGATGGAGTAGTAATGCTCATCTCGGATCTCATAGCCCAACTTCTGTGCCTTAGCACGACGGCAGTACTTGTCCGCCTGGCGGGAGAGTGTCTTACCTAAATGCTTAACGCCGGACTTCAGATCCTCTGGCTTCTGGTCAGGGCTAAGCCACTGAGCGATCTTGTCCTGACGGCGAACGCACCAGAGCAACAACTCCTGGCGGACATCAGCCACATCAAAGTACGGATGGTACTTACGATGGACAACACGAGCCACCTGTGAGGCTATCTCTACGACTTCTTCTGGCAGTTGGCTATTCATCAATCACCACTGGCAAGATATAATCTGGGAAATCAACAGCTGCATTAAAATGTACGTTAAAGTCATGCTCGTTGGTATCAGAGCGGGTAAGGCCAAAGATAGGATCTAAGCACCGCAGGACGTGCGCTGGGATGAGCAATAGCGCATCGGTATAACGGATGCAGATGCGGTTAAAAGCGTCTGGGCGGTCTGTTGTAGGCTCGGTAAGCCATATCTGCTGGAGCTTCTGGTATGGGAACTTAACCTCTGAGTTCACTGGACGCTTCAGCCACTTAACCTCAAGCCCGCCGATGTAGTTGGCGTAGCCGTTGCCATGATTCTTGTTGACAAGGAAGTCTATAAAGTAGTACTTTGGTGTACCGTAGAGGTCCCAGGAGTATGTCTCGGACAGGTAATGAGCAACCTTCTGCTCACGGGTACCATCACCGGATACTTGGCGGATTGGCTCAACCATCAGACCTGCCTCATAAGGTAGGACACCATACGGCTTAACAGGTTCTTGCCCTCAAAGTAACCAAGGCGTGTGTTGCAATTCATGCAGAGCAACCCTCTTACCTGTAACGTTTCATGGTTGTGATCTACAGCCAATGTGTGTAGTTTACCATCTTTTGTCAGGTTTTCAGGCTTTTCGCAGATGGCGCAGACACCTGCTTGTTTCTCAAACAGCGCCTCATATTCTTCAACGCTGATGCCGTAACGATTCTTATAGTTGTGCCGACGCTTATCCTCATAAGATATTTTTCTAGTCACGAGGCGCTCTTATCTCCTGTAAGGATTCGCAAAGCCCAATCAAGCCCAGCGTTGAAGCCTTCCATCCAATCAAAGTCTTTATGGCCTGATGGGACAGATGTCTTAGCTGCCTCAATCTTGGCCTTAGCCTTCTCAAGATCCATTACTTAGGCCACGTACCTCGTTGAATCATAAGGGCAATAACGGCATAGTTGGCCATATCCTTAAAAGAATCCTCAATAGATTCGTACTTAGGTTGCGACTCGCTCTTAAACAGATTCTTAAGACGTTCAAACTTATCGCCAATACGCACCAGCAGGCCGTTAATAGGACCGCCAAAGGCATTGTTAATATTACCAGGGCCATAGTCGCCCTGCTTCGTGATAAGGAGATTGCCGATCTCATCCATTATCGCCCAGACGTCAGCCGCGAAGGCGGTATCTGCACGAGCAGCTGGTTGTTTAAGTGGTCCAGGGATATAACTTTCAGCCCAATTGATTGAATCAGTCTTAACGCGGTTTCCATGTCCTCGCTCATCCATTTATTTCCCCCTGTATTTGTCCGTTGAATATCCAATTCTTGGAATCCTCATCTAGTTTGTATATGTATATTAGAATTTGCCCATTGCGTAACGTGTGTTCCATTTCAATAACATCTAAACACCACAACATATCTGGCACTGGTGCGCCATCCCTTGGGCCGCCAATGAACTCAGGCATCGTCCGCTTCGTCCACTATCTCCCTTAACAAGAACTGTACGATCTCAGGATTATCCTTCAGCGCAGCAAAGATGTGATAGCCCACAATGTCGCAGACTTCTTCCAAGTCAAAGCGTTTACGTGTAGACATTGGTGTTTCAAAGATAACAGCATGGGTGATCTCGTGCATGAAGATGCGTAGCAGTTTATCTTCAGGCAGATTGGGACGCAGCATGATGGTGTTAGTAGCTGAGTCGGTCATACCATAAGCATCTGGATCCTCAAGGTCATACCTGATCCGATACTTCTGCCCAGCAATCATTATGTGCTTAGGCTTAATCATGCGGCTAGTCTATCAGTAAACCAGCTCGGCCCGCTGTCCAAGAAGGTATCGTTGACATCACGGTTTGCCGGTAGCCCGACGATGACGGCTCGGTCTAAGTCCTCTTTAATGCGTTTCGCCAGTTCCTGTCCTGGATTTCTTCCATCTTCCTTAACGTCGTTGTCAGCAAAGATGAGGATGCGGGAGTATGATTCAAATAGTTTCGGGAACCACGGCTTCCATTGGGATACGCCCGCGACTCCAACAGCTGGTATTTGAACCATGCCCGATAGTACAACGGTGTCAATCTCGCCCTCGCAAATGGCAATAGTGTCACTATGCTTATGCAGATCATTGACGTTAAACAGCCCAATCTTTTGACCCGTGGGCCATATGTACTTAGGTGTGCCATCATCTAATCTCCTGAACTTAATTCCAACAACACCAGCTGGAGTGATATAAGGAATAGACAACATCCCAGTAGCGTGTTCATGGCCAGCACTAGGCTCTACTACGCTTCCAAGAAGGAATGTACTTGCCACTTCCTTTGTTAGTCCCCGTCCCGCGAGGTAAGAGGCTGCCTGTGGTGTTAGATTGTTGGAGTATCTTTCGGCTGCTTCCGTGAGTAATGCTCTCTGCTTTGCGTTTAGCATCTGCGAATCCTAGTCCTTCCTTAGCTTGTACTAATGTGTATACATCTCCGAGTACCTGACAAACCAGGCAGTTGTATGCCTGATTGTCTAGGTTATATGCGGCACTTGCCATAGCATCATCATGGATGACGCACTTACAAGGTACCCAGCCGTGCTTGTCTATCACATTGAGGCCGTAATGTTCTAGCACTAAAGCGATGTCAGGCTTTGAGATCACTTAGATCAGCTCTGCATCCCAATGCAACTTCTTCGCCTGGTAGGCAATAATGCGATAAAGGGCAATCTTATCTCTCATCATCTGTATCTGCAGTCGCTGCTCTTTAATCTCTTGATTGACTTTAAGTAATTCACGCTCTTGATTATCAGATGAGCGTAACTTAACGTAAGCATCACGCAACCATTCCCGCTCTTGGCCAATTGACTTCTCAAACAATTCTAAAACATATTTAGTTGGTTGAGATTCATCTGCATTTACTCGTGCTGATTCGTTCATTCCTTTGCTCCTGACTGCGATAACCATTGGTTAAGATCCTGAATGACCCAGCTCTGATCTAGCCCTGCCATACGGCGCTTGACTATCACATATGCTGGCGGAACTGTCTCAAGACCACGAGCTTTGGCATAGTTGAACGCTTCAGTAGTGGCTTCACGCCAGAACTGTGGCAGGTCCATCTTGACAGTTGCCTTTAATTCAAAAATGTAGGGCCGACCGGCAACCATGCAAATGATGTCGCCTTCATCGTCTTTGCCAGCCAACCTAAGCCGTTCAGCCGCTACACCCTTGCCACGAAGCCATTTGAGTATGCCCGTCTCAAAGGCCGAACCTTTACGTTTGCCATATGTACTCACCGTATTCCACTCCAAGTCTGTGCCACAAAGGCCGATGATCTATCCCCATAGATAGACATACGGCTTGCATCTGCCCACAGTGTAACGAACTTATCGCCGGTGGCACTGTGTTTGCCAAAGCGATTCTTTACTACTGCCACTCGGAACTCTCCTGAGTATGGCACTAAGGCCACGGTCAGAATCATCTCAGGCAGCTGGGCAATCTTGCCCTGGATAGCCTTACGGCTTGGTGGAATATCAGGCTTGCCTTCTGCCTCACTGGTGTGGTGAAGGAGCAGGACTCCTGCATCGGTCTCACGTGCGATGTGGTGCATAGCCTTGGCAATCTCACGAAGGCCAGACCATTCATCGTTGTGCATAGACACTACGTTCATTGCGTTATCCACGATAATCATGTGTGGATATTCTCCATATGCTTCTCCGTAGGCACGGATAGCAAGATCAATCTCATCAAGTGTGGGGCTTGGTGCAAAGTCAAACTGCAAGTGGGAAACACTTACCAGCTCGTTTTCGTAAAACTCTTTGCCTGCACCAGTTGTAAATGCTTCTTCTACTGTGGCGACTTGGTGACCAGTAATCATTGCCGCGGCACGAATTGCTGTGGTGTAAGAATCGGTATCTGCGGATATGTAAAGCGTTGGCACTTCCATCTTCACCGCCATCCAAAGGGCTATGAGTGATTTACCAGCGTTAGGTGCGCCGGCAATCATTGTCAACTGTCCTCTGCGAAACCTAATCCCCTCACTTTGCAGTGAAGGGAAAAGGTCTGGCAGTAACTGATGATCGTTAGTGCTTTTCGCTGCCGCTTGGGTAAGTGACAGCACCTAAGTTATCTAACGAACTTAGGCTCGCACTGGTCTGGAGTTCCCTTAGCGGATGGGCAGAACCAGCCCTTCCATGCCTTTGGCGCTCCTGGCTTTGACTCACGCCATACAAGCGCACCGTGCTTACAGTGTCCTTCTGGAATCTGTACCTGCTGGTGTGCGCCGTAGTCAGGCTGTGCTGGTGCATATACTGGCTGTGCTGCTGGTGCAGCGTATACAGGTGCCGGTGCTGCCACTGGTGTAGCACCCAGTCCTGCTGCCAATGCACGCACTGCTCCTGCTGATGTGAGCGATGCTGATACTGAGTTAATCAATGCAGCTGAATCCTGAATGGTTGCCAACCCAGTTTCAAGTTCTGTGCTATCTGCTGCGTAGATGTTGATGAGTGTTCCATCAGCCAACTTGAAGTTGACTTGGAACTTTGTTCCTTCTGTTGCCATTTGTTTCTCCTTATTTTATTTCTGCTAGTGGGTCATATATTGTTGAAAGTTGTCCGCCGACTGCGTAACAGTAGTCCTTTACGCCGCAAGTAGAACAGGCCATTCCGATGTTCGGAAGGTAGATATTAGCATCAATTCCCCGAACGAACTGGGCGAATAGCTCGGTCATTACAGGGATAGTCCAGCGGTCTAGTCCGCTCAGTTCCTTGAACTCAGCCTTGCGGGCATCGTAGAAGTAACCTTTGGTTGGGCGGATACCAAACTGCATTTCCATACAGCAGGCGTAGACACCCAACTGCATAGACGATGATGGCATGAAGCTACCAGTCTTGAAGTCAATGACCGCAAGTTCACCAGTAGGTTCAACCACAATCGCATCGGCAAATGCCTTGATAGGGACATCGCCAAAGTTTAAGAGCCAACCTAGTTCGGCAGCCGGTACGCCTTCTGGCGTAACCCACAACTCAAACTTAGAGTTCTCCCAAGCGGTAATGAAGTTGAAGAACATCTCCTTACCATTGCGATCCCACCAGACCTTGTTCTCTTTGTCTGGGTTCTCTTTGGTAGCACGACCAGCTACGCGCCAATCAGTTGGATTAGTGCCAGACTTCTTTTCAACCTCGGCAATCTGCTCAAGGAATGTTTCATCCCAGATTTTATCCCATGTCATTCGTGTAAACCTTTATAGTAAACAGTACCGTCACCGTTGTCTTTCAAAGTTCCAGGTACTGCTTCAAGCAAATATTCCGCAGCAAGAACAAACCCTCTGGTATATAGCATTTGCACTTGAGGATTCCATTCATTTGATATGAGATTTGATTGTGCTTTTTCAATTAACTGAAATGCAATCTGCCGACGATAATTTCTTAATTCATCATGACTCATTTGTTTCAACCTTTCCTGCTACTAATTCCTGGGCTTGCTTTAAGCCAGTGATGATGTCCGTGTTTGTTTCCTTTTCAATAAGGTTTTCAATCCTAGCACCAAGATTCTTGCGCATGATTACTTCAGCTTCCACGAAGGATTGCATGAAAGCATCACGGCTAATGATCTTTGCGTGTTTGCGTCCCATTACTGCTCCTTGTCTATTGGCGTAACAATTGTGGCGAAAGAATCGCAGAGAACGCAGCGGGCAGTTGTCCCGTACATTCCAATTTCAAAGTCAGCGTCAAACTTGCACTGGACATTCCACCATTCTGATCCGCAGGGACAAACTCGTATTGGACCGAGCGAACGGTAGTCCGCTTCTGAACCCTTCGTGGGTTGTATGTTTCCAAGTTGATCCCCCATTAGAACGGAACGTCCGCGAATTTGGCTTTATCTAACTTCTTCTGATGTTCAGCCAGCAAGAACTTTTCTGCTGCTGAGTGAAATGCACTTCCGCCAACGAAATACCATGCTGGCTCAGATGGTGCTTGCAAGTTGCGCTCTAGCTGAAATGCTTTGCCACAACGTAACCATGATGTAAATGCGCTAAATGATCTATGTGCTATCTGTGTTTCCTTCATGGCAGAAAGGTAGCACCGCCTATGAATGGCGTGTCAAATCATCTCGTGGTTCGGCGTGGCGCGGATCTTGATTTGCTAATGTGGTTGCAATGTGATTACAATACGAGCGAAGCGAGTGCGGTAAATACAGGGGAGCCTAAAGGCTCTGGTCGGGGCGGCTAGTGCGATAGCCCCTAACCGGAAAATGGCATAAAAAAATAACCCCCGCCGAAGCGAGGGTTACGTTAAAGCGTTTGTTACTTAACAGTGGCAGCTTGTGCCTTGAAGTGATTGTAAGCCGCAGATGCAACTGGTCCAAAGACGGCAACAAGTGCAGCCCAAGCGACGTGCTTGAGATGATGGTTACCAGTCTGCCAAATAGCAATTCCTGCTACTGCAAGGCTGATGATGTAATGCTCAACAAGTGCTTTGCTGATCTTCATAATATCTCCTATAGGTAGATTAGTTTGTCCACTTTGGTCGCCCAAAGCCGACAATAAATACTACCATCTTGCGCTTGTTGGCTGTCTGATAAGCGCGAGTCTTAAAGCAAACTTCTCCGCCATTAGCTTCAGATCCAGTTGATCCATCAGGTGTAGTGTTGCCTTCAATGGTTGTTACGGTGCCGTCACCGTTGTCCTTGACCACAATGCCGACATGTTCAATGCCCTTGCCGTCAAAGTTGAAAAAGGCTATATCGCCTGGCTGGGGCTTTGCAGTCTCATGGTTGAGCCACTGACCTTGGCCTTGGAACAAAGTGGCTCCAGAAGGCGTATAGACGCAATTTGGCATACCTTTGAAACCGATCTGAGCCGCACACCACATGACAAATGAACCGCACCATGGCTGGCCATCGTGACCGGTAAACTTGCCATAGATAGTTTTATTAGAATTTGCTGGGGATTCTTTGACACCCAACTGGGAGTTGGCTTTGGCTATAAAGTCTGCTGCTTGTGTCATTGCCAGATCAACCTTTCCGCTAAATCACCTGGATTGCATAGGTCTGGCTTATCGCAGATCGGATAGCCTGCTTTTTCGTAGCACTCAGCTACAAGTTCAGAGCAGATGTAACCATCATGCTTGGCTAGGTAATCAATGAACTTCTGTGGAAATACCTTGACGCCTAGGGCGCGTAGCGCAAGCACTGCAATAATGCCGAAGTTGTATGGCCGTCCGACTGCGTTGATAGCATGGCTAACGATGGCATCTCTCTGGGCATCAGACAGTTCTTCGTGCTGGTTCCATGCAACTTGTGGGTAATTACTGAGAGGGCTAATAGCAACGCCAGTAGGGTCAGCGCCCACAATCTTGCCATTGCCAATATAAATAAACGCATGGTTCCACCGAGAACTTGTGCCAAGGCGAATGAGTTTGCCAAAAAATCCGCCAGTCTTAATTACGCCGTAGTCACCCCATCGTGGCTCATAAGTTGCCATTCATATCCTCAACAATATCTTCAATGTGTTCTAATTCTTGCTTCTCAAGTTTGAGAATATGGCGGATGATTTGCGCATCTCGCTTGGTCTGCCCAATCATGGCAATACCGATAATGAGTTCAACTGTGACGGCAAGCCATGAGGCTAGGTTCATCCACTTGACGTAAGACGCGTCATCGCCAAACCAATGCGGGCGAATCCACCAAATAACAGTGACAGCAGTCCAGCCAATAACAAAGAACCAGTTACGAATAATGCCCTGAACCCACCAAGATACCTGTTCGCTGAAGGTAAGAACATCACCCGTTGTTTCGTGGATGTACTTCCTCTTGAACGGATTAAGCATTATGCTCCCTAATGTGTTGTTCAAACTTGCCGTTAAGTACGCCTACTTCTACCGCTATATCTTGCTGGCGTTCAACCAATGTCTCAACCATTGGGATAACCTGCTTACGAATGGCATCATTGAGAGAGCCGCCTGAGTTTGGTGTTACCTCATGCTTGATGTCTTTGATGTCGCTAAACTCTTGGCGCAATACATTCTGTACGCCGTGCTTGAATACATACCATATTCCAGTACCAGTGGCACCAATTGTGAATACTGCGTTATAGGCAATTGTTGTAATGTCTGTGCTGGTCATTGCGGTTTTCCCTATTCTTATACGGTACGGAACTGGCAGAGAATCATTCCACCGAAGCCTTTGAAACGACGTTCTGGTGGAGTCATACGGACAAACGTGATGCTTTCAATGACACCGCGCACGGTCTCATCGTTGGTGAAGTCTTGTAGGACTACAACATCGCCACCTGACTCAATGGTTTCAAGGGCTTGGATGCGCTCGCTGGCACCGCCTTCGTAACCGGTAGTCATGTTGTAACGATCACCTTCAAAGTCGTAACAGAGAAGGGGAAGGGTAATAATGCGCTGGCGCTTGACGGCAGGTAATGCCTTGAGCTGGTAGCCATTAAACGAATCCTCTGTTCCGACAGCCTGACTTGTTGCTGAGGTGAAGGTAAAGCGCAGGGCAATAGATTCCTTTGGGTAAACATCTTGGGTATCCATGCCCGTAATATCTTGGGTAAAGTCAAAGGTATTGTCGGCAGTAATGATGTCAACCACTGTGTTATCTGGGTTAATTACGCTAAGTTTGACTGTTCCCTGCATTGGCTGGGTCTCACGTAGCTTGACCAACTCAAAGTGCTTATCCTCAAGAGTCAAGAAACGGATCTGACCAGTCTGTAGGTAACCTGAGGTAACCAGGGTATCTGCCTGTAGGTATGTGCCTACGCCCTTGATGCCAATAGCCAACTTGTTGCTACGGCCATAGATAGCGACATCTACAGCATCGTTGGTTGATGGCACCTGAAGGTGAGTTGCATATGCCATCTGGTTAACGCTTAGGTCACGGCTAAGGTCAATCTTGACCAAGCCAGACTTCATGGTGCCAGCACCGTCTGAGTCAATGTAATTGCTGACCGTGCAGTAGGCATAGCGGTCATTGAAGGCTACGTTGTAGCAAGGTCCGCCATTGACGTTTGCTCCGATGGCTGGTTCGTAACCATTGGTCACAACGGTAAGTGGGCCGTAGGTAACGTAACCTGATGAGACGAATCCTGATGTATCAATCTGTCCGATACGGATACCTTTGTTGGTACCGAAAACCATGTACTTGCCAACGTATGCGCCAAGGCAATAGATCAATTCGCCTTGTGGCATATCAGCTGCGGTAAGGGCTTTGGTCAACAGCGGAATCTGGCCTGATGTATCTAGCGATAAGCGGTATACGCTGCTGTTGTTACCGGCATAACCAGCGATGTAAATGGCGTTAGGTCCTTCACAGATACCAGTCCAGATCCAGTTAGTATTTGGATGGGCATATACGGGCAAAGTGTTATTGGATGCAAGGGTTACTGTTCCTGTTAAGCCAGTGCTAAATGCCACGTCGGCGTTATTGTGATAGAACGATACTTGTGTAGCAGATGGGACAGCAGTAACAGACCATGTGCCGTTGTATGGGCTAGATAGACTTGCTACAGTAATCTGGCTACCAACCGAAAAATTGTGAGCAGATGATGTTGTAAGAGTAGCAATGTTGGTAGCCAACAAAGCAGCGGTTACTGTAAAGGAAGTGATCGGCGTTACTTCATAAACATAATTATTAACGCCAACGATAAGACGCTGTTTAACCCAAGCAAGTTTTACGTGGGTAACGGTGCCTACCGCTGCTGGGAATGTAAAGATCAGCGATCCTGTACCACCGGCAAGGGTACCTTTGTAGATACCAGTAGCATTTGCGGCATAATAAGACTGACCATCAGTAGCCACATCAAGAATGGTTCCCGATCCGCCCCATGTAACGGTTGTGTTTGCAGTACCGTCCATACGAGTAAGGGTTGACCCATCGGCTTGGAATAAGACGTTTGCTGAATTAACATCGTCATAGCCACCGATCAGAAGCGGTGTGCCAGAGGCTGATGCCTTGAGGGCTACATCTGGCAGTAGGGTTACTTTGCCAATGTTGAATACATCTACGCCAGCTGACTTGTTAAAGCGATAGGCAACTGTCTCGCCTTGAATTGGCTCTTCATAGCGGATACCAGCGCCGTAGTGGAATGAAGACTGGCTACGAAGCCACCATCCAGTAAGCGTCTGCTCGCCTGGATCTTTCTGCTGGTCAATCTGCTGCTTACGGTACTGGGCAGTCTCACGCTTGTATGGGTATTCTTTGGATGGGCCAAGGAAGAATGGCAGACCGGCAACGGCTACATCGTATTGGTTGCTGGTGTTTTCGTAGGTAGAGCCTGAACTAGAAGGGGCGCCGAGGGTTGTTGCTGCGGCTGGTTCTGCAATATGTAAGTAACCGTCTAGTGCCACTACTGCTCCTTATTCTAAGAGGTTCACCAACGTTCTTGTACGCCCATGAGCCAACTGTGTGTATACCTGCGTGGTTGCGACACTGGTGTGGCGCATAAGTTCTTTAACGGCAATCAGATCCCCGCCTGATTTCTCAAGCATGGTGGTTGCAAAGTAGTGTCGTAGGCTATGGAAGTGCTTAGCCTCTGGGCCGAGGATGCGACGCATCTCATCAGCCGCCTTCTTGGAAAAGCTGTTAGGGTTAATGTTCCAAAGTCTGTCCAAGGTATTGTGGGCTTTAATTGTCTCAGCCACGATAGGGCTGACTGGGATAACCAGATCGGTATTGCCCTTACCCAAGACGTTAAGCATTGGGCCATCCTCGGTCTCAATTAGATCGGCACCGCGGATCTTGGCTACTTCCATACAGCGCAGCCCTGCCATGCCACCTAGGATAAACCAGTCCTTGTAGGGCTGCTGGGCCTCGGCTAATAGCTTGGCATACTCGGCCTTGGTAACAGGCTTAGGAACGCCCCTACCTGCCTTTACGTCGGGTAAATCAAGGGCTGGGTTGTTGCCATCAACTAACCCCAGCTTATTCAGATGCTTGTAAATTGAGCGCAAGCGAGAGACATAGTTGGCTTTGGTTGACTGCTTGTTAGCGGCCAGCACTACCTGTTCTAAGTCTTCTCGCTTGGCTAGGGCAGGATGCACCCCAATACGGCGTATGATCTGCCAGTCTGTTCGTATAACATATGGGCTAAAGCCTGATGAGTCATACCGGTTTTTCAGCTGCCGGTATATCTCATCCATAGGTACAAGGTTATCCACAGGGATACTGTACCACTAAGCTACCTAACTCTCTGTGGAGTGTTCCAGTCAGGCTTGTGGGGCTGAGTTGGCTGCAAGTGTGGCTAGATAGGCTTGGTAATCTGAGTTGGCAGGGTCGGTAGGGATGAAAGCGCCGTCAGAACGACCAATTCCTACAAGATTGCCTGTTTCATCTTTTAGTTCAATATATGTATAAGTCATTTTTACAACTCCGCACTAGCAATATAGACAAAATCATAAGAGCAACTGCTTCCAGTTGAAAGCGATGTTGAAAAACTACTTGCAAAAATATATGTGCAACCAGTTGCATCTACGCCAAAGACAAAGTTAGGTGATGGTGTAGTTGTGCCGCCTGAATTGGTTTGGCGTAGCTGATTATTGACAATGGACATTGTTGGTGTAGTACGCATTTGGACTGGAAAAGTTAGTGGGCCGCCAATGCCGTTGGAAGCATAAGCCGTTCCTTGTCCTCTGTTCTGTTGGTAGTACCGTTGAGCCAAGGCTAACTCGCCTTGGAGTGTGTTGCTGGCGGTAGTGAATGGAGTGGCTACTGAGCCAGCCTCAAGTTGTAAGCCCCAAAATTGCATTGTTGAATTCTGAATACCCAAAGAACCTGAACGGCCATTGTAATTAGAACCAGCAGATAACCAAAGCCGCGCGCCTATAAACGAACTATTTGCATCTGTACCAATCGTTTTTCCAGCGATTGAAGGAATGGTTGTTGTTATGAAATATCTTGCCCAAGATGTAGAAAGAGTGACTTTCCCGCCGTATGTATCTACTTCGCCTGATGGGCTGCCACCTGTTCCAAAAATTTGATAAATTTCAAGAGCAACGCTTGGAGTGCCGCTTGTTGCTTTTGCCCAAAAAGAATAAGTGACTGTTTGACCAGCAAAAGTTCTTACGCTTTCAATCTTTTGGTCTAGAAGCGTGTCATCTCCAGCGGCGCTTTGTCCTGTTGTAGCAATTTGTAAATAATTTGCGCTTTCATATCCAGCAACAGGAGCAGAGCCAAGGGTAAAATTTTGAGAAGAATAGGTGACTGTTCCACCACTTGAATAACCAACCCAGCGGTCAAAATTGTAAATTCCGCTTGAGGTTGTGGAAGTAAATCCACGCTGATTGATTGCAAAATCGCCGTTGATAATCTTGTTTTTACCAGCCAAGAACGGAGCTACTGCTCCACCCGAATCCTGCTGAGTTGTTGAGGTAAGTTGTGCGCGTGACATTATGCACCTGCCTGTGGTGTTGAAGAGTTGGATGGGAGTGTGTCTTTGTTGAGGTATGCCTGATAATCGGCATTGGCTTCATCCATTGGAATAAAAGATAAAGAACCATCGTCATTTGTTCGCTTGACTATCTTGATGCCTGTTTCTGAATCTTCAATAATTTCGTAATTCATATTACAACTCCGCGTTCATTGCGATATAGGCCGATGTTGTGTTGTTTGCTTGCATAAGTGTTGAGTTACCAGCAGAAGAAACGGCTGCGGTGGTAAATTCAATTTTTGCTCCATTTGGCGACCAGCGATAAATGTTGATTGCGCTGGCCACATTTGAACCTAAAGCAGCCATAAAAGTATTCGCTGCCGTTGTGGTAGGGGTTATGTTGGCTGCGGTTCCGCGCATAGTTACTGGGGTTGGAACCCAAAGGTAATTGACGGTGGTTGAGGTGTTGTATGTGGCAACCCCAAATGGTGTGTAGTTATCGTTGCCCACTGATGTTTGGTAGTAGTATCTCATACAGGCATTTAACTCCCCCTGAAGTGTTCCGCCAGCGCGACTGAATGGGGTTGCAACTGAGCCTTGCTCCAACTGAACGCCTGTGATTTCAATGTAGTCATTGGTTCCAGCAGTACCAGTTGGGGTGAAATAAAGTTGCAAAGCAATTTCCGTTGTGTTTGATGCAATAGAAACTGTGTAAGTAAAACGCTGATAGGAAGTGGTCAAAGTGACATTCGTGCTATTTGTTGTTTGGCCTGTGAAACCAGCCCAAGGGCTTTCATCTGTTCCTGTACCTGTAATAATTTGAGCGGTAAAAGCACTTCCCGATGCAGAGAAGTTAGCACCTGCGCGAGCATAGAAAGAAAGGGTTGCTGACTGACCTGCAAAGCGCAATGAGTCTTTCGTTTCAATTCCAGTAATCATTGCAACTGCTTGAGTACCAGTATTTCCTGACTGCCGTTGTAGGCGAGCAGCATATTGGAAGCCTGTCAGGCCACTTGCTTGCTGGGTAATCTGTGCGCCTGATACGCCACCAAAGCGACCCATATCCCAGCGGTCAGCGCAATACTGATGAACAGTAGGAGTAAAGGAAGTTCCGCGTTGCCAGATGTCAAAGGCTCCGTTGATGACGGCGTTCTTTCCAGCCGCAACATTGCCTGCCCACGATACGCCTGTGCTGGCAGAAGAGTTTGCAACGAGTGTTGAGCCGTCAGCTCCTACTGCGAGGTTGGTGACGGTTGAAGCGCCGGTAGCGGTGATGAGATCGCCCTTAGCGGTAACGGTTGCCTTTGGGATAGCGTTAGCTACGTTAAAGGATGTGGCACTCTGGACGGTAGCCAAGTCGCCTGCGACGAGGGCATTGGTCAAAGTGATGGCAGTACCAGAGGTGGCTGTGTAATCCACACCACGCTCAATGAGGACACCATTGATAAAGACTTCCTCTGCGCCTACTGTGTAGGCCAGAGCGGCACTGAAGTCATCAGTACCTGTCAGGGATGTTTCACCACCCGCAGCGGTCTTACGCCACTGCTGTAGTGTCACACCCTGGTTATTGGGGTGACGAAGGACTGTCATTAGGAGAGCTCACTTCCGAAGGCTGAGAATGAGACGGATGTTGAGGATGCTGCAATTGAGATGATGTCTGTATTTGCCAAGGTCAAGCCCAAAGTAAGGGTGTCTGTGGCATTGCTACCTAGGAGTACGTCGTAGGCAAGGTACTGCTTTGGTGTGTCACCAGCACCGGCTACACGGACTGAGACACGGTATGTCTGAGCCGATGTTGACTGGTTACAGATGACAACGCTAGAGACAACTGCGCCTAGCGCAGTGCCTGATGTGTACAGGGTTGTAAGGCTAGATGAAGCACCTGCCGCTGTTGTTGCTGCTGGGACTGCCTGCCCAAGCACTTTATATGCACTTGCCATTTATTTTCCTTTGCTTGGTTAAGCGCCCATTGTTAGGAACGCGATACTGGTTACATCACTTGCTGCTGCTAGTTGACCTGAAACGCCATGAACATCCGCTGTGGCATCAAAGTGAGCCTGCATATCTGTCATGTCTTGTGCTGAGATTACGTGGCGCACTACAGCGCCAGTACGGTGAGCCTGTGGGGTTGTGCTGTTGTAGCCACGGGTAATTGTGAATGTGGTCGCCGCTGTTGTGCCAGTAACCAAAACCAGTTCTTCCGAAGCCGCATTGTAATCAAGGGCAAGGACGAATGGGTAGTTGGTTGGAAAGCCAACGGCTGCGCTGAGAATAACGCTGGCAACGGATGAATTGATATTTCCGTTGATGGTTGTATCTTGCGCTGTGGCGCTGTAATAACGTTGTGGCATTGGCTATCCTCAGCTTGTGTAGTGGGTACGAGGTGGATACTGCTCTTGAAGGCGACGTACTTCCACGAGCAAACGCTGGTTGTACATCTGTTGTAGAACTCGTCCGACATTGGCTGCTGAGCCAATTGGATCATTACCCTGCAAGGCATCTGCTTCAGCAGTTGCGGCAGGTACGCGACCCATATCCAAGTACATCGCTGTACGGTAGGCAGCACCAAGGATGATTACTTCACGGGCAGACTCTGAGAGTCCAGTCATAGTGAAGTCATCTGTGTCGTAGGTAAGAGTTGTTGGCTTCTTGGTGTAAGTAACCATGACGGTACGACCAGGAATGATGCCTTCACGGATGGAGATGGTCTTACCGCTACCCCATGTGGTTGGGTTAGCCATACGGTCAATGCGGTAGTGGCGTACTGGTAGCCATTCCTTAGAAGGGCCGATGGTCTGCCATGAACAACCGAGAACATCTACTGCTTCATTAGGAAGTACATAGGTTGTTACAGCTGCCTGCCAAGTAAAGGTTGTGTAAAAGGTACCGAACAAATCTGGGTAGACGCCATCAATAGCAAGGTTAAGATTTCGGCGGATAACACTTCTCGGAAAGGAAGGCGAGATTGTTACGCGGGTACCGGCATCGTGAGCAGTAGCCGTGGTGTCACGAAATCCTCTGCCGTATGATGGGATAGTGGCCGTGTTTGTAGCACGGTCAAAAGAATCTACCCAGATTAGTTCATCATCAATTTCAACCAAACCACGGGTAAGAACTGTGCCATCGGCAACAGTAAACGTGGTATCGGTTGAAGCAATTGGGGCTGTCAGGTATGTAGCCTGATCTTGACGATTGGTATAACCTGTAAGGGCTAAGTTAGTTTCGTCAATTAAGTTTACAAATGTACTCACGATACGATCCTCGCTGCCGCTTCATTTTCGCCAAGGCCGAATGTGCCAGCGAGTAAATTCAAAATGCCTGGTGTATCTTCAAGATAGTTCTTACCACCATGCCGTGACGCATAAATCTGATTAAGCACGTCAATGCCACGAGTAGCATTGTGTGAACCAAGAACAACCGTTCCCCACTTGAGCGCAGCACCATCAAAATCATATTGTGGCACACCATTGATAATGGTGCCTGCCAAACGATTCAAATGATATGTTGCAGTTAAGCCGTCTCCTGATGCCATATCAGATCCTTTCTAAAGTTGTTTACTTACTTAGTTCCGCCAACACCGTCATATTGACCGTATGGATCTTGTGGCTTGCCTGTTAGCTTGTCGCTAGCCTTGCCGACCATGTTGCTATTGCAACCGCACTCTACGCACATGTTATTTACCCTTCTTTGCTGGTAGGACCTTCTTGAGATTTGGGTTAGCCTTCTTTGCAGATGGGCTGGCCTTACGGGTTGAGGAAGCAAGGATTGCTCCTGCTGACTCCATTGAAACATTTGACTTCTTAGCAATAGACTTTTGCGCTGCGGCAAAGCCCATACCCTTCTTAGCTGCCATTAGACAACTCCCGCTTCTGTGAATGACTTTGCAGTCTGTTTGGTTATCTTGCTTGTTGCTGGCATTACGTCAGCGTTATATGCCTTACCTAAAGTTTCGCTAGCCTGATGGGCTTCACGAATAGCCTGAGTTGATGTACCCGCAGGTTGAATACCCTGCGCTCTTGCATCGCGGTAGGACTGAAGTTCCTTATCCCACTTCTTCTGGGACATAGAATCGGCTCGCCCTGCGTCGCCGGTGTTAAGCTCTAATGTGCTGAGTTTGCAAGCAAAGCAGCCATCAACATAATCGCTATGGTTAAAATGATCCGATGGTGTTTCCTCATAAACGAATGGGGTGGCACTAACTTCCCCGCAAACTGAGCAATCGTATTCAACAGGGACACTATTGTATTTGTCATTCATTCCCCATTTACTTACCCTGCTTGTATGTTGATGTTGCATTTTTAACTTCCTCAAAGAAAACTAGGTTACGTTGGATACGGTCATTCTCTGGACCGTTAGCCTTTACCGCTTCTCGTGTAAAGGTTATTGCTTCATCAATGTGCTTGAGATTGTAAGCAGCGATTCCTGCAAGGTCGTAGGCTTTCCAATCCCAGACTGCTGATTCGTAGCAGTAGTGGTTGGAGCGAGGAGACTCCAGAGCGTTGAGAGCAGCATCTAAGCACCGCTGCCATTCTTGCTTTCGGTAAGCATCCATTGCAACACCGAACTGCGGCTCACCTTGCAAGGGAAGCAGATCGCGCCCGCGGTCATACCACATACGAGCATCTTCTTCTTTGCCAAGTTGATGCGCTGCTTCTCCTGCCCATCGGCAGACCGCAGCACCTTCAACATCCCAGCCCTCGTTTTCTAACTTGCGTTCAGCTGCTTTGATAACATCTTCCCACTTGGAGTAGAAGAAGTATTCTCTGCACATATAAGTCCACATACGTGGATCTTGGGGAAACTCTTTGACTGCCATCTCTAGCAGTTCTAGGTATTGACCGCGGGACTTGGTATTATCTGGCAGATGCTCAATAACAGCATCGCGTATGTCGCAGTCAATTGTTTGGTGTTTGCCGTAAAAGATATTTACTTCGTGGCATGGATACTTCCATGTCCAGTTCCAGCGGGAATGAAGCCGATCTCGTTCCCATTTATTGGCGTCAGTTTTCATGCTGATCCAGCCTAGGTCAGCACCGGCTTTCCACTTCTTACGCACCTTCTTGAAGAAGTCCGGGGCTGGTACTTCATCTAAATCTAAAATCAAGCAAACATCGGCATCATCTGGCACTAATGCCAAGGCCGCATTACGAGCCATATCAAACCTGAATGGTTTGACGTGGATCTGGTGGACAGTTACGCCCAGTTCTGCAAGTTTTTCTTGTGTACCGTCCGTGCTACCAGTATCAGCAACGATACGATAATCAGCACCTTCAGTAGCTTTAGCCCAACGTTCCGCATGAAGTATCTCATTCTTTGATATTGCGTAGACAGCAATCTTCATGGTATAAGCCTATCACATACCGCCAAGCATGAGGATGTCATAAAGGTTAGCGGTACCTGTGGCACCAGTGCTGCCTGTTGATCCAGTAGGCCCTGTTGGTCCAGGGACTGTGCTTGCAGCACCAGTGTTACCAGTTGCTCCTGTATTGCCCGTAGCACCTGTAGCACCAGTATTACCATTAACGCCAATAGTTCCGTTAGTACCTGTTGGCCCAATAGGACCAGTCTGACCCGTGTTACCCGTGGCACCTGTGTTGCCTGTGTTGCCGGTATTTCCGTTGGCACCAGTAGGACCTGTTGGACCCGTTGCTCCAATATTGCCAGCAACTGCAAAGGTCCATGCAGAAAATGTTCCGCTGCCGTTAATCAAATCTGCTGTGATAATAAAGGTTCCGCCGCCAACATAAGTGACAGGGCCTTCTAACCAGTTTGCTGGGATAGCGGTGTAAATTGCTCGTGCGCGTTGGCCTGCAACAAATGCGCCAGAATCCGCGGTAAGAGTGAATGTCTTGATACCTGTGCCGATAGTAACTGTTGAAGTAGATGTTACCCCTGAGTAACCAGGACCTGTATTGCCAGTATTACCCGTTGCACCCGTATTGCCAGTATTACCTGTATTACCTGTATTGCCCGTAGCGCCAGTATTACCAGTTAATCCAGTAGGGCCTGTAGGGCCTGTTGTACCTGTGACTCCGATAGCTCCTGTTTGACCAGTGTTTCCTTGGGAACCTGTATTACCCGTGGCTCCTGTGTTGCCGTTTGCTCCAGTTGGTCCAGTAGGACCAGTAACGCCAGTAGCACCAGTGGCGCCAGTATTACCATTAGCACCAGTATTGCCTGTAGCACCTGTCGCTCCTATCGCTCCTGTGGGGCCAGTAATTCCTGTGGCTCCAGTATTTCCTTGGGCGCCTGTTACGCCAATGGCGCCGACGGCACCGTCAAGGTTAACTGTCCAAGATGTGTATGTTCCGCTACCAACAGTCTTAGTAACGTTAAGCGTTATTACTCCAGTGCCTGATACATAAGCGCTGACGTCGCCTACAAAGTAGGCCGAGGATGAGTTGGCAACAATGACCGACTGCTGAAGTGAGTATGAAAGTCCGGCACCAATGGTCAGGCTTACTGAACCTGATGCTGGCAAAGATAGGGATGAGACCGAGCTGGTCTGGTATTGATCGCCAATGGGACCTTGTGGGCCAGTATTACCAGTAGGACCTGTATTGCCCGTAGCACCTGTGTTACCAGTGTTGCCTGTATTACCAGTCGCCCCAGTATTTCCAACGGCTCCTGTAGGCCCTGTAGGGCCTGTAATGCCCATTGCACCGGTGTTGCCTACGGCACCTGTTGGGCCTGTCTGGCCTGTTACGCCTTGTGCGCCTGTAGGGCCAGTGTTGCCCTGTGAGCCAGTATTACCTACTGCGCCAGTTGCACCTGTTTGGCCAGTTACTCCTGCTGCCCCAGTGGGTCCAGTAGACCCTGTGACTCCAGCACTACCTGTAGGTCCACTAGCACCTGTGGATCCTGTGACGCCGATAGCGCCTGTGCTGCCTGTATTTCCTTGGGATCCAGTACCGCCAGTCTGGCCTTGGCTTCCTGTACTACCTGTGGGTCCTGTAACACCTGTGTTACCTACCGTTCCTGCATAGCCCTGTGGGCCTTGTGGGCCGATGGGTCCTAATTCTACAACGTCAAGTTGTGAAATTGCGATGTCGTAGACATTGGTTGTAACTGGGATTTCTACAACTGAGATGCTATCTGGTGTAACTGTCATTAGTGGGTCACGCTCACATTCACAACAAATGCACCCTGAAGGATTTTGTAGACGGTTCCGTCTGTGTTGTTGGTGAGGTTAAGATCGTACTGATATGTACCAGCTGTGAGTGCAGATGTCTGAGTGGCTGACAAATGTAAGTTAATGCGGCCATAGGCGGCATCAATTGTGGCGTTGCCATTAGATGTTGAAAGTTCAACAACAAGAGCCGTATCGCTTGCTGCTCGTACCTGCATATCTGCTGAGTAGTTTGCAAGGTTTACTGGCACTCCGCCAATCTTCCAGACCGGCTTGAGGTCAAAGGTAGTGCCTTGATAAACTGTGAGGTTGTATCTACCTGGATTCATCAGGACTCCTTAGACGGTTGTAATGTTTGCGCCGTAGCCAGCGTTAATCAAAATTGTTCTCTCTGGATCGGTAATGATGTACTCATGCCCGCCGAGGTAGCAGTAGTCTGCCGCTTGCGTTTCATCCACGCCTGGTGTGCGCTCATGTTTTACTGTGGTGCCGTAGACAAGAATCGTATCCGCACGAGCGATTCTATAGCGCCAGAACAATCGCGTGAAGCCTGCTGGGCCTTCTTCCACCGTAGGTGGCTTAAACATGTATGCCATTGTTCTCCTTATTATGTGATAAGGGTGGGAGTGTGACTTTGTTTCAAGTCGTGCTTAACCCCACCCTTACCGCTACTTCAAACTACGCTGTGTGGATTGAAGATGTTGATTCAATACGAACGAGTGATGGTTCACGATAGCGAGCCCATCCAAGTACGCCGTACCATCCGATTGGACGGAAACGCATCAACTTGTCAACGATTGGTCCGAAGATGACATGTGGCTCTTCAGCAACTGCCTCTGCGAGTGCCTGCTTACCTGCAACGAGTGTACGGAATACACGGACGCCGCCTGTAGCGTTGACATATGAAGAAGTACCGAAAGTACCTGATGCTGAACCAGCACCTGTACCGTCAGCAAAGTTAGCCATACGTGGAGACTCAACGAACATAGCACCTTCGTATGTTCCGATTGTTCCTGGCCAGAACTCAGATGCACCTGTCTCTGAGTACTTGTGGTCGTCACGCCATCCGCCTGCGCCGGTTTCGGCACGGAGATCGTGTGAGACTTCTGGGTGGATACCAACCCAGTAGTATTCTCCCTGACGTGGGACAGCCTTGTTAGCACGGAGCTTAGCGACAGCCAAACGGATGTCACGAGACTTAAGTGTGTCTGTTGAGAGGATTGACTTGTTAGTTGTTCCGTTTGTGTATGTACCAGCAAAGGTAGATACTACAGAACCATTAACCTCAGCAATTGCGTTAATACCACCTGTGAGGGTAGAGAGCGCAACTGTGTCAAGTGAGTCAGCCATGTTGAACGCGATGATGTCTGCAATCGCTGGATCAACGTCTGAGAGTGAGAACAACTCAAGCTTACGGGTTGCGAGTGACGCATTTCCGTATTCCTGAAGTGTTACTGAAGCTGTTGTTGTGTTACCAAGTGCAACTGCATCTGGATCAACTTGCTCAGTGAGTGGTGTTGTTGCAGCCGAGAGATCAGTATAGAACTGGAAAACGACTGATGAACCAGGCATAGCCTGCTGTACTGGCTTCTTGTCCGCGACATCGCGAACCATTGGCACAGCACGAAGGGCGAACTCTACGTAACGATCATAGGCGGTCTGTACGAGTGAGGTACCGAGCGAGCCAGAAGTCGTATCTGTATATGCGTTAGCCATTGTGTGTCACCTTCTTTCTGTAAGGTTTGTGCTTGGATGGGTTTATCGTCGGAAACGCTGGCTTGGTGAGCCTGTCAACGCGTTCAGTTCTTCAACTGTTTTAGCCCCAGCAATCTTTGCGGCCAGATCCTGGTCACGTGTTGGGGTATTTGCGTTCTGTGACGCAGCGTTAATACGCTGATATGCTGCCACGTTTGCTTGTGTTTCTTCCGATGTTGGAGCAGGTTCTTGTCCGGCAATCTGGAAACCGAATACATCGGCGTTCTCTGATAGCCAGGCATCAACTGCTTCGGGCGTTGAAATATCGCCAGGTATAAACTTGGCGACCTTTTCTGGGACGCCTTTATTAGCCAATACTTCTTTGACGGAGCGACTGCGAAGGTCTGACTGGATCTGCGCTAGCTGATCTGCCAATTCCTTCTTTTCTTTCTCTGCTCGCTTTAGGGCTTTGCGGAGATTTGCTGGACCGTTATCTGTCTCAGCTGTTTCATTAACGAAGTCATCTTCGTCATCTTCATATTGGTTTGCCATGTGGCACTCCCTTTCGTTGATTGAGACGCAGGCCACAAGTTCTCTCAGGGGAAAGAGGCTTGGCTCCTACTACCAGTCTTAATACGCGTTATCGGTGCTGGTGGACCGTAACGGATTCTGTTTGTTAGCTAAGGCCGCTGGTGTCGCTAATGCCTAGGCTGCCCTTACCCGCTCCTGATGAACCAGAGAAGGCGGAGACTTCTTGAGTCCTGAGACGCTGTAATTCTGCTTCTGCTTGAGCTTGAGTTTGTGTACCAGGTGCGCCAAAGGTTGCTGTCTGTAATGCCGCTCCTACGTCGCCAACTGGTGTGTAACCTGCGTAACGACTTGCAAGTTCTTGTGTGCCAGGAAGTTGTTGTGCAATTGACTGGAAGCCCTGTTGTGCTTGGGCTTGAGTAATGCCTTGGTTAGCAAGTGCGTAAGCATTTGCAGCATTGACATCAACACCGGCACGGGATGCTTCTGCACCAACCTGTGCGGCTGTAACCTTGTTGGCAATAACGCTAGCCTGAGTGGCTGGGTCAAGAAGATGGCCAATGAGATCGCCAGTTGTAAGATTAAACTGTTGTTGCAACTGTTCTTTGACAAATGGATCTTCTGCGGTAATTGCTGTCATGGCAGCATTGATACGAGTATTTACTTCCGCAGGTGATACGTCAGAGCCAATTAAAGCGCCAAGTTTTGTTGGATCCATATGTGCGGCATCAAGTCCTGCACGAGCCATAACGGCCTTGTATGAGTTTTCTGTAGCAATGTAATCAGCTGGACTAAGCGGTGTAAGGCCAGCTTTCTCACGAGCTACGTTGCCTGAGAATCGTGTATTCCAAGCAGCGGCAAGAGCCTTAACATTTGGATCAGACGAAGAAGCCGCTGAAGGATTTTCAATAAGGGATTGGATAGTTGAAGCATCGTAGTTGCTTTGAATCAATCCAAGGATAGCATTGCTGACTGATCCATCAGCAGAATCAATGCCATAACCTTGAAGGGTTGATGTTAAAAGACCAAGAGCATTTTTATCGCTGATTGCTTTGTTTGCTGCAGCTTGAGCAGCGGCAGCTTGGGCTGCTATATCAGCAGCAGATGGTGTTGGAGTAGGGGTTGGTGTAGGGGTTGGTGTAGGGGTTGGTGTTGTGCCGCTACCGCCAACTGGGGTTGTACCAGTTCCGCCTACTGGACCCGCGGCGCTCCAGCCAGTATCCCAATAAAGGCGAGGTGTGCCATCTGGGTTAAGTGTTGTGCCATAATGTTGATGCGCACCAGCTGGGTGGTCTTTAGCATATGCCTCAATAGTTGCAGCAATTTTATCATTTGTAGAAAGTGGGGGTGTTGGCGCAACCGCAGGAGTTGGTGTTGGTGTTGGTGTTGGAGTATTGGCAATTTTACGCTCCATTTGAACATCTGTTATTGCAGGTGTTGGAACAGGAGTTGCTGTAGTTGTAGTCGGCGTACTTGCTGCTCGTGCAGCAGCACCGGCTTGCGCACGAAGTAATGCTGCGCGTTCGTCAGGATCTAATTCATCAATGAGTGCCATTACCCGCCAACCACCATTCCAAAGTTACGAAGAAGTTGAGTTGCTGTATCCATAAGGCTGTTACGAGCATTGGTTGTTTGCAACCATTCTGGCTTCTGCTTAATCTGAGTTGTAAACTGATCTAGGTTTACTGGATTTGTGCCGTCACCTTGCATGGCTTTAGTAACCATGGCGCCATAACCAGTAGGTGCGCCGAGGTCAATAGAATCCTGACCTACTTCAAGCAGGTTTGATATTGCTGTTGTGTATGGGCTGGCAAGAGCAGCAACTGTTTGACCTTCGGCAATTCTTTTAGCAAATGGTGCGTACATAGCCATCGCTTGGTTTTTAATATATTCCTGCTCCTTCTGGATATTTGTTGTTCCAGATAGGATGCTTTGTGCTGCATTAGTAAAGTAATCAGATCCTGGTGCTGCCGTTCCACCACCCCAAGTAGGGCTAAGGTATTGGCTTGCAACACCCATTGACGAAGCGTATGACTTTAACGCATTAACATTATCGGCAAGTGTACCGCCAAGAATTGGACCAGTACCGCCCGTGGCGCCAGTTCCGCCTACAGGACCTGTACCGCCAACTGGGGTTTTAGGTAGACCAGAAATTGTGCCATGCTGAGAAATGTAATTCTGTAAAAGATCAGCAGATGCTGGTGTGTTGTAATGTTGTGCGAGGAACTCTGCCACAGGATTGGCTGAATCTTGGATAGCGCCAACTTGATCTGGGGTAATTGCGTCACCAAATGAGGAGATGTCAATACCCAAACCTTGGGCAGTGCGCTTCATCAGGCTAAGAAGATTATTGTATTGCTCGGCATAGGCACCCTTATCGGTTGCCTTTGCTACAGCATAATCTCGTTGATCTGCTAGATGTGTGTTAAACCAAGTGCTATCTTGGTAAGCCTGACCAAGTTGATCGGCTGTCCAGCCCTTTTGAAACGCAGTAGTAAGTAATTGACTTAACTCTGGTACAGATGCAAAGAAGGCAGATGAAGTTTTAAACTTGGTAAAGAATTCTGCCTTAGCTGCTTCAGCAGCCTTAGTTGCTGCGGCGTCATCTGCTGCTTTTTTAGCAGCCGCTGCGGCAGCCGCTTTTGCGTCGGCTGCGGCTTTTGCGGCAGCGGCTTTAGCCGCCGCAGTTTGTTTAGTATCAGCCACTGTAACCGCCTCTGAACTTGTCGTTGATGCTTGTAATTGCGTTTAGGTACTGCGTTCCGGCTTTGTATTCTTTTGCGCTTGCCGTGCCTTGGATAAGGTTTGTTAAAAATGCTTGCTCGTTTACGCCAGCTGTGGTTTGAGTGCCAGAAACTGTGGCTCTTTTACCAGACTGCTGGTATGTAGTTTCACCTGAATATGTTCCAGGATTGGCTTTTTCGGCAGCCAGTAATTCCTGACCGTATTTCTGAATTTCTTCTGGGGTTGCATACCGACCAACAAGGGATTGAAACAATCCGTTGATTGTTGAGGCAAGATCGGGCGCAGACGTCTGGGTAAGATAAGTGGTTTTTGTGGTTGTAGGAATCGCATATGGGTTTGATCCGCTACCAGTTAAACCTGCAAGTGCTTGGGCAAATGCGCTATTACCGGTTGGCGTTGGCGTTGGTGTTGGTGCAGGTGTTGCCATTATGATACTCTCCTAAATACGCCGTTAATCACATTTGAAAGATTTGGATTATCAGTCATTTCTTGATCCAAATAACTATTCCAAGCATCTTGAATTGCATATCCAATACTTGTAAGTTTTGTACCCTTGGTTTGCTGGCTAATTGCTGCGTGGTAGTCATTATAACTAGCAAGCAAATTTGCAATGCCTTTTGCCTGATCGGTTGTGCCAAGTTTGCCTGCACCCTGAAGGGATTGGAAATCCTTGAGAGCATTTTGGGCATCTACAGTCTTGGTTGGATCCTTGTAACTTGCCCACCAAATTGGATTCTGTTGAGCGTAAGATTCACTTACTAATTTCCAAGCCTGTGAAATCTGACCAAGGGCAGTTACGTTATTAGTCTTCTTGGCTTCTTGGATTGCTGCTTGGTAATCTTTGAAGTCCTGACCAAGATCAACCCAACCCTTGGAGACATAAACAGAGTTCATAAACTCTGCCGGCGTCTGCTGGGAACGAAGGTGCATTGTAAGCAACTTGTTCTCAATAGCCTGAACATCTCCGCCAGTTGTATTCTGCGGGATGAGATAGGCGGCACCATTTGGGTTTGACTTAATGATGTCATTGTTGTTAGAAAGCCAATTGATGGTTGTATCAGAAAGCGGAATTGTGGCTCCGTTTTCTTTGGTCTTTGAGAAGCCTACTGTGTAGGAAATTGCTTGGTTACCATGAGTAGCAAGGAATTTATCCTGAGCTTGGGCAAGGGTCATGCCGTTCTTGATAAGGCTCTGGTATTCATCGCGTAAGGATTGCAAGTTCTTATTGTAATCCATATTGGTGACATTTGGAGCCAACGGAAGGAAGAATGAAAGTAAGCCTTGGATAAACAAATTTGACTTTGCATTATTCTCAATTTTGTCAAGAATCTGCTGTTGTTGAGCAGGTGGCAACATTGGGAACTTGTCATCAATAATGCCATGGTATTGAGCGCTGGCAATGGCAGTAAGTGTTGCATTGTGTACTGCGTTGACACGCTGATCCATTGTCAAGCCATTGTAAAAATCACGAACGCTTGAGTTCGGCAGGACAGTATTGATCCAGTCGGTTGCTGGGTATCCGCCAGAGGCGACGTTTGCAACTTTTTCCATCCAAGGGAAACGCTTACCAAGATCGGTAAGTGCAAGATTGGCCATTGGTGAGATACCTGGCATCTTAACTTCTGGTAGAACCGTAGCTAAAGATGCGGTGTTTCCAATGGTGGATTCTGGCATACCAGAAAATGAATCTATGCCAAGGGCTTGGAAACCACGAAGGGCAGCGTTGCCGAATTCACCGACAAGTGGGTACACAATGTACTGCTTACCAGTTGAATCTGTATGGACAAATCCTGGGTTATTCATACCTTGCTGAATCATCTGGAAATCTCGGAATGTGCGGATAGCACGGCCGTCTTGCAAGCCAAGGCGACCAATACGTTTGAGTGCCTGCTCCTGCGCAAAATAGAATGGGAACAAGTTGCGGCTCATTGTTGCCCACTGGCTGCGAAGTGCAGGGTTGTGGATCAATGGCACGATTGCAACTGTTGCCTTCTGACCGGCAATACGGAGTGCTTCATCCTCACTAATTGCTCCTGAGTCAAGCAATGGCTTGAGATCACGGAAGTTCTCGTAAAGGTAATGAGCAAAGATTGGCTCACGTGAGATGTGGTCAATGACTGGGTTAATAAATGTACGGTATCCAAGGTCAAGAACCTTGTCCATTGGATTGCCCCAGTTTGGCTTGTGAGACTTTCCAAGGATAGCAAATGGGCTATCTGTAGTTGGAATGTTCTTTAGCGCAGTTTCATAAGTGCGCTCGCCATTCTTGATATTGTTAATAAGATCCTCATGGATTACTCCAGAGGCACCTTCAACTAAACCACGGAATGATGAGACAACTTCATTGGCATATGATGCTGGGTCGCCCTTAGATAGACCAACCATTGTTGGGCGTAGATCGGCATATTGAGCTGGATCTTCTACACGTGCTTGGAAGTCAGCCTTGACTCGTCCCCATTTATCATCATTGGAAAGTGTTGACCAATCTGATGACTTTGAAAACTTTTGCCATGATGCGGCAATATCCTGAGCCATTTGCTCATTGCGCAACTTGGAAAGGTTCTGCGCCCAGTACATATGGTAATGAGGATTTGTACCAGTAAGGCTTGCAATTTCTTCAGTTGGCTTGGCTGTATGACCCATCAACTGAGAAAGAATATCTACACGATCTTCAGCATTATTCTTAAATGACTTGCCGTGATCTGATGCAACGCCCGCTGGGATACCGACGTGACCCATCAACTGCTGGTACTTGGTAACAACATCTAATTTATCAGCTGCTACATAAGGAGCAATCTTGCTGTTAATAAAACCTACTGGGCTTACACGGTTACGCAAACCACGAATGTCAGTAGCCAACTCATTGGCTCGTTCTGTAGCGCTAAGGCTCTTGTAAAGGTCAGCCTTTTCTTGAATCAGTTTAGTAACGGCGTTGTTAACTACCGACTTGCCTGAAAGAAGGGCAGCATGATCTTCGCTAGTCAAAGCCTGTGCCGCTGAATCAGCGTAACGAGCAATAGTATTATCATCTATCTTGTGCAAGATATTGTACTTTGCTGCGCTCTGCGCTATTTGGCTCTGGATATAATCACCAAGACCGGCACGGATGATCTGATGAAGTGCCTCAGATGAGGCTACACGTAAACCAAAACCTGTTGAGAAAAGGGTAAGTGGAGCAAAAATTTTGTCGGTGTAATAAGTAAAACCATCATCCAACTTTTGGTAAAGAAGACTGTGAATGGTTGACTGGCGCATGGCATTGCGCAATTCTTTGAAGTCAATAAATGCGTTGCTACCGCGTTGCCAAGACCAGAGGGCTACACCTTGCTTACCGCCATCTTTCATGTCTACATAGCCGCGTGGTGCGCCTGATTCATCATGGCCATAGGCAATGTTTGTCAACTCACCATTATCTGTAGCGCGTTGCGCTTGTGACATAACCTTATCAACAATTGCATCGTTGCCTGAAAGACCAGCATTTTTAACAACTTCTTTGACAAGGTTGCCATACATCTCTTGCTTTGTGGCAAGGTCTGGCTCAAGCATAATCTTTGCAGTATGCTCAAGGGCAAGGTCATGTGGCATAGCGTAATAAGCCGTGTTGTAAATCTGTGGACCAAGGTTTGGGTCATCCCAGGTAAAGTTTTTACCAGACTGCTCAAGAGTCTTGGCATTGATGGACAAAGCCTTATATCCGGTAAAGGTGCGCACCTTAGCAGCAAGGCCGTTGAGTGCAGCTTCCTTAGCACCAGAAAGATCCAACAAGCCTAGCTTTCCTAGGACTGTTGGTAATGCTCCCTGCAATACTTGCTTCTGTACAGAACCGTCTGGGTTAACCATTGGGTTGCCCGCCTCATCCACAACTGTAGATGTCTTAGGCAAAAGCAAGTTGCGTTCTTCGTTAAGCGAAGTGCCAGACTGGCGAACAGCCTGAAGGCCTTTGTCAACAAATGCACGAGCAACGGTCTGGGTAGGCAAAATAAGAGTTGTGCGTGGCACAGCATCCTGAGCAACAAGTTCTGCTGAGTAAAGACTCTTACCCATTTCATTAACAACCTGTTGTGGCGTTGTGGCTTTTGCTAAGCGTTCTGCCTCATAGGTAGTAAATTGGCTGCGTGGGAACAAACGCTGGATCTCAACTGGGTTTGATGTTGAAGCGATCGTATCTACCGCACGGCGAAATCCTGTGTTGATCGGATTATCGTAAGCGTCAAGAACTTGTGATCCGCTATAAGCCTTGCCTGAATAGGCAACCATAAAGTCGTTAATAGACTTTGATTGTGAAGCGATAGGTAGCGTAGCCTTGATTTGCATTGGCTTACCGGCTTCATCAAGTAATGTTTTACCAGCATCGTCAACAGCTGCGCCAACATATTTACCTGACTTGAGGGCTGCGTTTAATTGTCCACCTTTAACAAGTGGATCTGCGCCAAAATCAAATACGGCATCGGCTACACCAGAAATAGTTTGACCAAATCCATGTTCAGTGTCTTTTAATGCTGAGAATCCAGGCAATTGGCCAAGAGCGTTAGAAAGATCGCGTCCAGGAGAAACCAAATAGTTTGGATCTTGTGACTTGGCAACTGAATCTTTGAAATTTGGAATAAGTTTTGCTAAGTTGCGTTCGCCTGCTAATGCAGCATCTGCGCCAGCAACGGCTCCAAGTGGGCCAGCGGTAAAAAATCCAGCAGTGGCTCCGCCTGCTACACCAAGAGTGGCAAGTACACCTTGCCATACAGAATGGTCAGTATAAACGCTATGAAGAAACTTGTAATCTTTTTGAATTTCCTGTAATGGTTTATTAGCCCATTGCATGATGGTGCTAACGCCAGGAATCTTGCTTAAGCCTTGAGTGACTGCGCCTGTGGCTTTCTGTGCGCCACCTAAAATGTTAGACCATACAGAGTCTGAATTGTATTGCTGTTGATGATCGGCAAGTGCCTGAGCATGGGTAGCAATGGTCTGTGCGCTGGCTAATGTTAAAGCCGTATTTGTATTGCCTGAAGCAATCGCTGCGGCTCCAATTTGTGGAGACTTCTGCATAAGTTCAGGATGATACTTCGCAATTGCGTTGGCAATGTCAACCGTAGGCGGAGTATTGCTTGATGGCATAATGTTTGGATTAGCCATAGATTACTGTCCTAAGATTGCAGCGAGGCGTTTTAATTCTGGGGAAGCGTCTGGGGAAGCCGCCAAAGTTTGTACTGCTTGGCGAGCCGAAGCGCCACCACCCATTTGCATTTGGTTCATTCCAATTGCTGCAAGTCCTGGACCAGCACCCGTTGCTGCGCCTGCTGTAACAGGCTCATTAGGGAACTGTGTTGGAGCAGTAAGGGGAACTACTGGCTGCTGTGGTTGTGGCTGAAGTTGTGCTTGTCCACCTTGTTGTGGCTGCATTGAAGATGCAGGTGCCGGACGTGGTGGATTATTTGTTTTTGCCATTGGTGCTGATGCTTGCATATCCATTAGTGCTTGGGCATCGCCATAAGATGGCATACCTGATACATAACGAATTGCTTGCTTTGATGCTGGTCCGCCATCGGTTCTTTGGCTTAAAGCCCCAGGGCCTGATGTCATTGCTGGCTTATTTGCCTGTGGCATGACTTATTCTCCCTCTTGTAATGTCTCAATGGTTCGGGCTGCATACTCGTGGAAGGATTTTTTCTCATCCACGAAACTTGCTTGGTGTTCAAACATCTGAGTCAAGATGTCAAACCCGCTTGCTATATCAATTAAAATTGCTGCGGTTGTGTCAGCGAGAAGGGCAAAGACATCCCACTTGGTTACCCGCGTTGGTACTTTGCCCAACTCGTCTGACATTTAATTACTTACCGCGTGGCTTGCTTGCTGTTGTGCCAACGCCTTTTGTGCCTGAAGGCTGAACGGTGTAGAGGATTGTTGACTTTCCTGTACCCTCTGGACCCTTCTTAGGCTGGATCTTTGTCTTTTGTGTGACGGCTTCGGATGATCCGTGTCCGCCTTGGTTCTTTGGTGAAGGAACCTTTGTAGTCAATGATGACTTCATTGTTGCCATGGTGTATCTCCTATAGGTTTGTTTTGATCGCCAGAAACGTTAGGCTGGCGACCTTCTGGAAACAGAAGCGCTAAGCGCAGGCTGTCCAGAAGATGAAAGTCCTGCTAATAGATTCTGCAACGCAGAACCGCCACCTTGCGGCGCAGGCATTGGTGCGCCACCTTGCGGTGCGCCTTGCGGTGTAGGAGCCCCAGAAGGAACCTGTCCAGGGGCGCCTTGCGCCTCGCCTGCGGTAGCTTCTTCTGGGGATACTGGAGCGGGCGCAAATGCGGCTGCAATAACATCTTCAATGTTATCTCCTGCCATGCGTCCCTTGATGGCTGATGCAATCGCTGTGATTGCCTTAGAAGGATCTTGTCCTTGTGCAGCCATAGATGGAATTGCTTGAGCGTAAGCTGCAACTGATTGCATTAACGCATCACGTAATTCTTCTACTTCAACTCGTTCTTCTTCCATGGTGACGTTCATCTCCCATGGCATCTGACGACGCAAAAAGTCGCGTGAGATTAACTTATCTCCACGAGCCTGAAGGCCGAATACCAAAGCACGGTTTGGATCTAGTCCAGCCATCATGCCATACGATACATCGCACCAATAATCACCCTGAATATCTTTCTTCGGGGTATAGGTAATCTCATAAGGCGCACCGGCATTTACACCGCGTACTTCCTTTTCAACATCACCAAATAGTTTTTCATCCATCAAGAAGCAGATACGCATGACGTGGCGGAACGCCTCAGCAAATACAGCCTGTGCTGTCTTAACCTGAGTATCAAAGCCACCCATAAGTGCTTCTACGCCACGGCCTGTGACGATAGATCCTGACTGCTGACCTAGACGGCCTTGTGGGTAACGTGAACCAACACGTAGTTCCTGATCTAGTGCAGCTGTCTCTTGGAAAATTCCGTTAGGAATATTAAGATCAACGCGACGGATCTTCTCAGGGTTGGCTGATCGGATGGTTGCGTCTGGGCCAATCTCAAGTACGTTAACGTCTGCTGGCAAAGCAAACGGTGCCTGTACAGATTTCTGTGCTGCTTCCAATTGCAAAGTTGCAAAGCGAGCGCGAGCGACCTGAACCCACATGATGTCATCAAATTGACCACGCTGGTGTTCGTCGGAGTCAATGCCAGGACGTGTAGCAATAACTACTGGCAGTTCGCCAATAAGGTTCTTTGCGCGTTCTAGGATAAGGTTCTTGCGCTCAGGGATAAAGAGGATGAGTTCATCCTTGTCCTGATAACGGAATACTTCAAGCATGCGCTCTGAGTTACGGTTCTCATACGGTCCACGTAGTTGTGGCTCTAACTCTGGGAAATCATTGATGAGTTCACGCACGGTCTTATTGTAGCGACGTGTGTATGAGAGCAACTTGCCAAA